>Ga0118677_10000036_pt1 | contig 237296 bp, 188 predicted proteins | sample AliMusrvi5mmetaG_FD_86154 | JGI IMG/M metagenome (GOLD analysis project Ga0118677, IMG submission 86154) | reverse complement strand
CAGAGGAAATTATTCTCCAAGATGCTTTTGTGCTTGCGGAAAACTTTGATCAGTGATTAGCCTATAATGCCGTTTTCTTTCTGGTACCGATTATGAACGGTAGTAGGATTTATAGAGGAAATATAAAAAGAATTTTATCGGTTTACCTCTTTCCTGAACCCGGGGTAGCCCCCGAAAACAATTGTTCCGGAACAATTGCTCCCAGTTTCCGTGCGGTATTGAGATCATCCAGCTCCTTCCGGTGATCGCCTGTTTTTTCAAGAGCCTCTGCCCTGTTCAGGTATAAGGATGGTTTCACCGGATTCAGCCTGATCGCTGTTGTAAAGTCATCAATGGCATGCTGGTATGAGCCTGTATTACTGTAGGCAACCCCTCTCCACTCGTAAACAGAGGGGTTGCCTGCAGAGGTTTGTAACACAAATGAATAATCCTTTATCGCCAGGTCCCATTTCCGCAGCGAGCTATAGGCAACTCCCCTGTTCAGATAGGAAGGAGTGTTATCCGGGAAGATGGCAATTTTGCGGGTGCAGTCCTCCACAGCATTTTCAAACATCCCCAGGCGGAAGTAAACCTCTCCGCGGTCGCCCAGGGCATCGGCAAGAACAGGGTTGATCCTGATGGCCTTGTTGAAATCCGCCAGCGCCGAATCCAGTATTCCCAGTGCGGCATATGCAGTGCCCCTGCCTGAAAGGGCTTTAATATAGGTTGAATCGAGCATCAGGGCTTTTGTATAATCTGCGATGGCAAGCCGATGCCGGTTTTCAAGGCGATAGAGACTGCCGCGGTTATTCAAGGCATCAATAAAGGCTGGCCTTAGCTCAATAGCCCTTGTGAAATCGGGTAATGCCTGGTCGTAGTGTTTCTCTTCAACAAAGAAATATCCCCGGTTGTTATAGGCTGTAGGGTTTTCAGGGTACCTTGAAATCACATCCGACCAAAGGGATCCGCTGTTTTCCCAAACCGGAACCCGTTGTACGGCAAGTGCCGTACAAACAACAAAAAAAAGAGCCATCAACGTATAAATCCACCTGAGCGGGATCTTAAGCCTCCCTGCAACTTCCAGGATCAGCCAGCCGAGTCCGACCAGGAGCCCGATATAGGAAAGGTAGGAGTAGCGTTCGGCGACTACGGCACTTCCTACCTGGACCACCTGGAGGGTGAGTACAATATTTAGCAGGTAGAAAACCAGACCAAACACCGGCAACCTGGAATATCTCACCGAAAACCATACAAGTCCGACGATCAGCAGGTTGATAAAGGGTGTGATGAAGTAAATCCACGGCAGGCCGAGAGAGTTATTAAACACTGGAACGGGATGCAGTGCTGACAACCCGGTAGGAATAATAAGTTTACAGATATAAAAAAAGAACCCGTAAGAGGCAAACAGAAATTGCTGGACAAAATTGAAGTACCTGATATCAACCACTGATTTCCCCAGCTGGGCATGAAGGGTAGCCATACCGATAAATACCGAAACTGCCAGAAACGGAATTTTTTCCACGATCAACCGAAGAGAAAATTTACGTTTATGCAAATAATCTGTCACAAACAGGATGAGGGGAAAAACCACCGACGATGGCTTGGAAAGCGCAGCAAAACCGAACAAAACAAAGGTACAGAGGTACCAGTACCACCTGTTTTTAGCCATAAAGAACACCCACGTTATCAGGGCGGCGATAAAAAAGAGGGAGTATAAAACATCCTTACGTTCCGAAATCCAGGCAACCGATTCGACATGCATGGGATGAACGGCAAAGATTGCCGCGACAAACAAGGCAAGCGGCTTGTTCCTGCCGGTAATCAGCAGTATAAAATAAAAGACCAGCACCGTGTTTAACAGGTGCAGCAACAGGTTAACCAGAAAATAGGAAAAGGGATTTGTCCCCGACAGCCTGTAATTCAGCGCCAGCGAAAGGATCGTCAACGGATGATAATTCAGGGCTGCCGGTTTCGTGAAAATATAGTTCAGGTTTACGGCTGACAGCATTCTGATATGTGGATTTTCGGTAACATAGTCATTGTCGTCCCAGTTTGTGAACTGATGATGAAGCACAGGCAGGTACGTAAATATAGTAACCAGGACAACCCCTGCCAGCAGGATCATCTCGCGGTTTTTCGTGATAATTCCCTTTTCCTTCTTACCCGCCACGGGTGAAACAACACTCTTTTTTCTTCTGGATGAGGCTTTGTTTATCATCTCGTAACAGGACTGTTAGTTGCAAAATTTACCCGTAATTCAACCCTCATCGGCCAATGATTGGTATTCCATGACAGCGCTGACAACCAGCCATAAAGGCCACACTGACCAGGTCAGAACCCGGGAGGCGGGGCAGAATTCCCGGAATTATTTTGATTTGAAGCGGGGGCCACATCCAGCCCCGACACCTCCCTGATCAACTTTATCTTGGCTTTCGCCTCCCCGGAGGAGGGATTGACCAGTAGCGCCTGGTGGTAATAATAGGAAGCCAGGTCATACCGCTGCAGCCGGGAATAGATCCTGCCCAGATGTAAAAAGCTGTTGTCCTCGTCACGTTCAAGCCTGGAAGCTTCCAGGAATGAAAAAATGGCGCTGTCGGTTTTAACCTGGTCATTGTTGGATGAACCAAGGTATTCGTAAACTTCACCCATCCGGTTATAGGCGGCAAAGAAGTGAGGAAATATCTCAACGGATTTCCTGATGCCATTCAACCCCTCGAGAATGCACCTGTTTTTTTTAACAGGATCCTTGGTGTTAACTCCTTCATTTATCCGTTCACATCCCCAGTGGTACTGCAGCAAGGCGCAATTCGGGCCGGCATCCCGATCAACCACGAAGAGTGTAAGTGAATCCACCCAGGCATTGTTCCTGTGAACCGTCATTGCCGACAGGGGGATAACGGCCACACAGGCAAGACCGGCAACCAGGATAATAGCTTTAGCGGAGATGTCTTCACGAGATAGTTTTTTACGGATATTGACCTTCGTTAACTTAATAAACAACCAGGCAACCGCCATACAAAAGGCCATGGATGGGAAAAACAACAATCGTTCGGCAAAGGTCCCCCCCCTGAGCAGGATAAACCCGAGGGCCGGGGTAAACAGGATTAGCCAGGTGCTGGAGATGAAGCCAATAACCGATTTTTTACGCAATTCCAAACCGGAATAGATCACTGCCGCGATGAAGGTGACCAGCCCGAGCAGGGCAAGGGGGCTGGTCCATGACACCCCGGGAAGCTGGTTGTATGAATAATCATGCGTAAGCGGATAGGGAATCAGCAAAATCCTGAATGAATGGAGGAAAAGCATAAATGCTGAGGAGGATCTCAACAGGTTAGAAGAATAGGGATAGTTTACGTTATCCACTTCAACAATCACTTTGACCGACTCATACAGGATCGATTTCTGGATAAAGAAAAAAACGATCACCCCCAGATAGGGCAATGTTTTCATCACAAGTTTGCCGGGGTTTTTCACCCCCTTATAATAGAGGATCAATGGTACAAGAGCAATTCCGGTTATGGCGCTTTCTTTCGACAACAGTGCGAAATAAAAGGTAACCAACCCCGACAGCAACCAGCCTTTCTTCCGGGTTTCTTCAAAAGATAATGCACAGAAAAGCAGCAACAGTATGTTTAAAAAGCTCAGGAGTTCATCCCGGCCTTTAATATTGGAGACGATCTCCGTATGAATGGGATGTGCTGCAAAAACAAGTGCGGTTAACAATGGAAACAAAAGGTTATATCCGTTAAAGAGTTTGCTCAACAGCAGGAAAAGCACAAATACAATCAGACTGAAGAGAAGTACATTTACCAGATGGCTGATGTGGGGGGAGAGTCCAAAGAACTGATATTCTATTGCATAGGTAATCAGTGACAGCGGGCGGTAATATCCGAGCGGCCTGCCTGTCGAATACCAGAAATCGAGGGTCATCAGTTTCGGTATTCCCCTGATTCCCTGCTTTACGTACTGATGATCGGTAATGGCTGCGGAATCATCGAGGGCATATTCGTGTGCAATGGAATTGATATAGATGCAAAAGGCGAACACTGAAACGATGATCCCTGCAAAATAATTAATCCGGAATTTTTCTCTGACAGATACGGCGACCTTTTGGCCACTTTTTTCCTGTTTACGAAGGTTTTGTTTGGGTTTGACCATGTTCATAGGTTAATTACCATTATAAATATCGAATCTGAAGATGAGAAAATGGTTATGCGGGTAATTAAATCAACGTTACCTGCCGAGCTTTCAGCGACAATTTATCAAAATTTTTGACGGTTGGTCAAATCCTCCTTTTTCCCTCCGAATTTCACATATTGGGTGGCAAAATAGTTTGAAGAATCCCGGTGATCAGCGCTGTTGGCGTAAAAAAAGTAGAGGTTTTTCCAGGCACTGAGTGAGGAAGGATCAATTTGCACCACCTTGTTCCACAAATTAACCGATTTTGCGTAATCCCCGAGGTTAAGAGAAAACAGCGCCAGGTTCATCAAGGCGACAGTATTGGCAGGATCATATTTCAGGGCCGCCTCAATTCGTTCACTGGCTTTGTCATTTGACCCTGATTTTGAAAGTGCCCCTGCCGATTCAATACAAAGGTTTACGAAATTCCTCATCACCTCGGGCTTGGTTTCCCCCATTTCAATGGCCTTTGTGAAGTAGTTGTAGGCGCTTTCAAATTTCCGCTTTTGCATCAGCTCGATCATCCCCAGATTATAGTAAAATGTACCATAAGGTTTAATCCGCACTGCCTCCTGCAACTGCTCTTCAAATTTTACAAAATCCTGTTGTTTAAAACAATACCTTCCATAAAGATGGTGGAACCAGGCGCGATCGGGTGATACCTTCAAAACGGAGGTCCAGTATGACTCACCATCCTTATACTTCCCCTCCTGTAACAGTGTAAACAGCGCTAAAATGGTCAGTAAAACCGGAATTGCGATCCGTACGGACCTGTCACGAACATCGACCCAGGTTTCGGGAATCATTGCCAGGATCATGATCAGCAGGCCTGCCGAAGGCAAACAGGCACGGTGTTCGAGATAATCAAAACTGTCGTTGGTATTATACTGTCGCAGGAACATGTTGGGAATTGCAAATGCCAGGAACCAGGCCAGGCCAAGAAGGAACAAGCATGCATCCATTTTCTTTGCCACAACAGAAAGCAGTATCAGCAAAAGTATGATAATAATCCCGGAAACAGTATAAAAAACTGAGAAAACAGGCATCACCGGCAGGTTGTAGGAGAGAAAAAACTTTGACACAATTTCAGGCAAAAAGGGGAGATTTTTGATAATGGCACCGATCCCCTGCTCATCCCCCTGCAACTCGCCGATAGAGTTTCTCCGCAGAAAATACCAGAGAAGGATGACCCCAAACCACGTAATATAGACTGGGAAATTGCCGGGTTCCAGGATCCTTTTCCTGGTCAGAAAAAAATAGAGCAGAAATAAGAATGGCAAGGCTACCGCCGATTCTTTGGAGAAGAATGCCCCTGCAAAGGCGAGAAGGTGCAGCAGAAGGTATTTCCAGTGTTTTTGCTGGACAAATTTAAGGAAGGTGGCAAATGAAAGCAATCCGAACAGGGTGATCAGCAAATCGTTGACGGCCGGTATCCAGAAGACGGCATTTGATATTAGCGGGTGTATTGAAAAAAACAGCGATCCTATTAGGGCCTTCGGTTTGCTGAATCCGAGCAGGGTTAACAGCCACAAAAGGCTCAGGCAATTCAGGCAATGGATCAGCACGCTTACCAGGTGATAGCCTCCCGGGTTGGTCCCGCTTGCCCGCGCCCCGATCATCAGGGCAACATTCAAAAGCGGCCGGTAATAGGGAACTGTCTTCCCAATAAATACATCCGTGGTGAAAATCTTACCCAGGCTGGCAGGATCATGAATAACCTGCTGATTTTCGAGGACCAGCACATCATCGTCAAAAAAGACGAATCCCAGGCCCAGGGCAGAGCAATACAAAGCAAAAGGGAGCAGGAATACGAGAATCCGTGAATAGACAAAAAAACGGTCGAAGGGGTCCGGTTTGTTTTTTTTCACCTTTTTCTTAATAAATGCATCTTACTTATCCGATCAGGGAACAGAACATTTCCATGAAACGGGAGGTAAAAATAGCATTTTATTAAGACCGGATAAAGCAAATTGGTCAATATTTTGTCATTTCCGGTAAAAAAAATCACACGATCAGTTTTCCTTGAGGATATAGTCGTCGTATTCTATTTCAAAGCTGAGCTTATGTTTCGATTCTTCGAGCGCAAGGGTCAGGAAAAGTGCCTTCACGGCAGGGTCCTCGGCCTGGCCGGCTAAGGCGGAATACATCCGGAAGGCTGCTTTTTCCTTTTTCATGGCCAAAATCAAAGCATCCTGGTATGACATATTGGAAGATGGCCTCACATCCACGAGATATTCCGCAATTTTCAGGTCCCTCACCTTCTCATCCGGTATCTGAAAAGTGCCATGCTCCCTTACCTGCAGCAGGTTTGACTTGTGACGCATCTCCTCTTCTGCATATTCGAGGAATATCTTTTTTGTCTGCTGGCTTTTAGACTGGGAGGCCAGTTGAAGATAAAAATCGACGGCTGCCTGTTCCTCCCCGATTGCAAAATCAAGGATCTCATTAATACTGGTGAATTCTTTCATCTTAATTTACGATTTCAGATTTATGATTTATGGCTTACCAGGTTATTCGTATGACTGATCAGTAAAAACTGTAATGACCCTCAATTCCCAAGGGCCTGTTTGAAGTCTTGGTCAAACCGCCGGGTGATGGCATCGCATCCATGATGATAATGGCGTTTATTGTTATCCTCCTTGGTTGGCCGCATGAGCAGTTTTCCATGGTCCTTACCTTCAGGAAGCAGGGCGATGACCTCTGTCAGGATCTCATGGGGCGTCGCCGGAGAGTCAATTCCGAACTCGTTGAGGATCCCTGTGAACTGCTGCAGAGAGGTAATTTCAATCCGGGATTTCAATACATTGCCAAATTCCTGGATGACTTTCTGTGCATTGGTAAAGGTGCCGCCAATTTCTGCCGGAAGTGAAGCCGGTAAAACCAGATCGGCAGCTTTGGCCGATTCGGTAAGGAACAGATCCTGAACAACCCTGAAAGAAGCGTGCGCGAAAATTTGCAAGGCAGCCTTTTGATCCACGGCGCATCCTATCGGATCCTCACCAAAAATAAACAGGTTGCGTACGACACCCTGTTGGAGCATGCCATGTAGGCATTCGGTGTCGTCGGTAATGATTTCATCCACTTTCCACACCTCCTTTAACCTGTTCAGATAAGATTCATCGGTCAGTTCCTGCCCTCCGATCCCGTAGTGAGGGCTCACCCCCATATCGAAAACACCCTGGGAATTGTTCTTCTCCTTCAGGGAGATGAGACCATTGGCGGTTTTCCCGAGTTTCCCGGTGATCCTCGCGAGGTTAAACAACTCCTTGGACGTATTGCCGGAGGTTTCCTTCTCCGAGAAAACCAGGATGGCATTGATTTCATTGTTGTACGAGTCGGCAAAGGCAGCAATTTCGTCAGCTGTGATTCCCGACTTTGTTGCGAGGGAGTTGAAATCCTCCTGGAGCAGCATGGCCTTGTAACCATCAAAGCCCTCGACCCTGTCGCCCAGGAAGAGCGCATTTTCGAGCCCCTTCGACAACAGGTAATGGTTTACTGCCTTCACGAAATGGTAATAGGATGTTACCACGATCTGGCGATCCACCTTGTGGGCCATCTTGTTTACCGGCTTCTCCGTGATCATCGTGACAGGGATCTTCTTCAGGTAATGTGCATTCTGCACCATAAACCCGACCACGGCATGATCCTGGTTGATCTCGGTACCCAGCAGATAGAGCGCACTTGCTCCGGGAATTTCCGCGAAGGAGCTGTTAAGTTCACAATTGGCACGGTAGCCCTCACCCCTTCCAAGGTAATGGAAACTACCGACATTATTGGTCTTAGCCGCTGCCCGTGCAAGTTTGTGAACCAGGTAGAGTTCCTCGTTTGATAACCTGGCACCGCCAAAGAAGGCGTTTTCGAATGGTTTTACCGACTTGATCTTTTCGCCGATAAGCTTGAAAGCTTTCTCAAAACTGATCTCTTCGAATTTGCCATTGACCTTCAGCATGGGTTTGGTGATCCTGCTGTTATCGTTGAGGTATTGATATCCGAACTTGGGATATTTGCAAAGATTTCCATCGGTATTGACGAGGCCGTCAACCCCGGTCACCGCCAGTACGAATCCGTTTTTATGATGCAGTTCAATGGCACAGCCCACCGAACAATAGTTGCAGATGGTCCTTACCGCGGTGGTTTTCACGGGACCCGGCTTGAATAACACATTCTCGGAGATGGCACCTGTCGGGCAGGTTGAAATGCACAATCCGCACGACTCGCATTTCGTATCCTGCAAAGCCTCGCCCATACTGGGTGCAACATAGGTGTCAAAACCCCTGTTGATCAGCCCCAGTGCGTTGGCGCCTGTTACCTCGCGGCAAATGCGTACACAGCGGGCACACAGGATACACTTGTTATTGTCGATCTCGATAAAGGGATGACGAAAATCAACCCGGTATTCCCTGAAGTCACCTTCAAAGGCTTTTTGCCCGGCATTGTATTCAGAAGAATAGCGCTGCAGGTCGCAATCCAGAAAAGCAGCACAGCCGCATTCAAGGCATCGCTGGGCTTCGTGATGAGCCACCTGCTCGCCGGTATAACCCAGTTCAACCTCATTGAAATTCAGCCGGTCGCCGGCAGGCATCGTCGGCATCTCTTCCCTCAGCTGTCGTGAGAAATTACCAAGGTAATCCTCTTTGTCCTGTTTTTTGAAATTATCGCGCCGGCTGGTAAAGGTTTTCTTCACGGGCTCTACCGGGAGTCCCGACAGGAACTGGTGGGCGCTGGTGGAGGCCACCCTGGCCTGGGCAATGGCTTCAATGATGGTAGCCGGCCCGGTAACACCGTCGCCGGCAGCAAAGACCGAGGGGATCCCGGTACGGAGGGTTGCTTTGTCGGCATCGATATCGCCCCATTTGTTGATCTTCAGCTCGCCCTGGTCAACGTTGGCATTGATGTCGTCAATGAAATTAACCTCCGTTTTCTGGCCGATGGCCGCCAGGATATAATCGACCTTAAGTTCGAAGTCGGATCCTTCGACCGGCACCGGGCGCCGCCGTCCGGAGGCATCGGGTTCACCGAGTTCCATTTTGATGCAGGTAACCGATTCAACCTCTCCATTGGATCTTTTATTTATTTTCTTCGGGAGAGTAAGAAACAGGTATTCAACTCCTTCGAGTTTTGATTCATGAATTTCGATAGGGTTTGCAGGCATCTCCTTCTCGGTACGGCGATAGATCACATACACCTTGTCGGCATGGCAGCGTATGGAGGTGCGGCAGCAATCCATGGCGGTATTACCCCCTCCGACCACGGCGATGGTTTTCCCCCTGAAATCGTAACGCTGGCCTGTCACCTCCATATTTTTAAGGAAGTCGATACCTGAATATACGTTGCCTGCATCATCGCCTTCGCATCCAACGCCGGTTCCCTTTTGTGAACCGATCGTCAGGATCGTGGCATCATAGGCCGTTTTAAGTTCGTGATAGCTCAGGTTATCCCCAAGCTTTTTGTTATAAAAGATATTTACGCCCAGGTCGGTAATGTTCTTCACCTCCTGGTCAAGGATATCGTTTGGCAGCCGGTATTCGGGGATCCCATAACGTAACCATCCTCCCGATTTTGGCGCTGCTTCATAAATGTCGACCTGGTGTCCTTCGATCTGCAGGAAATGTCCGGCCGAGAGTCCGCCGGGACCGGCGCCGATCACGGCCACCTTTTTCCCTGTGGCGGGTTTTACCGCCGGTAAATATTTGCCGGGGGAGGCAAGGTCGTAATCGGAAGCAAAACGCTTCAGGTAGTCGATGCCGACGGGCGCTCCTTCGTCGAGCAGGTTGCGCCTGCATTCGGTTTCGCACGGGCGCACACATACGCGGCCGCAGATTGCCGGCAACGGGTTGGTTTCCTTGATCAACGCGACGGCTTCACTGTACTGACCCTTGTCGATAAGGGAAATATAGCCCTGTACATCAACGCCTGCCGGGCAGGTTTGCTTGCAGGGCCCGATGCAATCGGCATAGTGGTTGCTGAGCATCAGTTCCAGCGCCATTTTTCTTGATTTGCGAACCCCTTCATTATCGGTAATGATCTTCATCCCCTCAACAAGTTTCGTGGAGCAGGAGGGTTGATGACCGCGCATGCCTTCGACCTCCACCACGCACACATAGCATGAGGTAAAGGGTTCGAGGCGTTCGTCGTTGCAAAGGGTTGGGATTTCAATGCCATGACGGTTGGCAAGATTCAGTATGGTTTCGCCGGGAAACCCTTTTACGATAGTTCCGTTGAGTACGATATTCAATGAATTGTCAGCCATTACAAAAAAATATTATATGTTTCAATATTGTTAATTTCTTGATTTCGCCATTTATCACGACAGCAGGATGGATTCGAATTTGCATTTGGAGAAGCAAACACCACACTTGGTACAAAGTTCCTGGTTGATGAAATGCGGTTTCTTACGTTCGCCGGTAATGGCTTTCACCGGGCAGTTTTTGGAGCAAACCAGGCAACCGGTACATTTTTCGGCATCCACCTTATAAGTGAGCAACGGACGGCATACCTTGGCCGGGCATTTTTTATGGTTGATATGAGCTTCATATTCATCCCTGAAATACCGGATGGTGGTGAGCACGGGGTTCGGGGCTGTCTGGCCTAAACCACACAACGAATTATCCTTGATCTGGTATGCCAGTTCTTCCAGTTTTTCGAGATCCCCCTCCTTGCCATGCCCCTTGGTAATCCGGTCGAGGATTTCGAGCATCCGCTTGGTGCCCATGCGGCAGAAGGTACATTTGCCGCAGCTCTCCTTGCAGGTGAAATCAAGAAAGAACTTGGCCACGTCAACCATGCAGGTAGTTTCGTCCATTACGACCATACCGCCCGAACCCATGATGGCTCCGGTGGCATTTACCGAATCGTAGTCGACAATGGTATCGGACAAAAATTCGGGGATACAGCCCCCTGAAGGGCCACCCATCTGGACTGCCTTGAACCGCTTGTTATTCTTGATGCCGCCGCCTAGTTTAAAGATCACGTCGCGGATGGTCATTCCCATCGGGACCTCCACGAGGCCCGAATGAGCCACCTTGCCAGCAAGGGCGAACACCTTGGTACCCTTGCTTTTCTCGGTGCCATAACTGGCATATGCCTCCGCCCCGTGAATGATGATCCATGCAATGTTGGCAAATGTTTCAACATTATTGATGTTGGTAGGCTTTTTCCATAATCCCGACCCGGCCGGGAATGGCGGCCGTTTGCGGGGCATTCCGCGTTCGCCCTCAATGGAGGCGATCAGCGCTGTTTCTTCGCCGCATACAAAGGCGCCGGCGCCCTCTTTAATATAGATATCTAAGTTGAAACCTTCGATCCCGAAGATATTTTTGCCAAGGTACCCGCGGGCATGGGCCTGTTTGATTGCAATGTTGAGCCGTTTGATAGCCAGCGGGTATTCGGCCCTGCAATAGATCACCCCGCCCGTGGCCTCGATGGCATAGGCAGCAATGATCATCCCTTCGAGAACCGAATGGGGGTCGCCTTCCAGTACCGAGCGGTCCATAAAGGCACCGGGATCGCCTTCATCCGCATTACAGATAACATATTTTTCAGCCGATTTATTGGCATGGGCAAATTTCCATTTCAAACCTGTCGGGAACCCCCCGCCTCCCCTGCCGCGCAGCCCCGATTTAAGGATCGTGTCGATCACCATTTCGCGGCTGATTTTTTCGGCAGCGATCATTTTAATGGCCCGGTAGCCGTCGCGCGACTCGTACTCATCGATGGATTCGGGATCCATATAGCCGCAGTTACGCAATACAATTTTAACCTGGGCCCCGATAAAGTCATTTTCGGGTGCATCAAACAGGTCGGTATAGACGATATAATCACGAATCGGATCGTGCTGGTTGATATGTTTTTCAATAACCTCCACGGCGCGGTCGGCATTCACCTCCCCGTAAAGGTAGGTGCCGGTTTCATCGGTAATTTCAACCAGCGGCTCGCGGTAACACATCCCGACACAACTGGTTTTTTTCAGGTCGAAATCCAGTTTTTCGGTCTCTTTAAGCGCTTTGATCTTTTCATAGGTCTTGTTTGCCCCTGCGGCAATTCCGCAGCTTCCAAGCCCAACAGTGACGGTAGTTGTCATATAAGTGATTTGAAATATTGAAATATTGTTACTAGTTATTCTCTGCCAGCTTTATATTCTTAACGATCTTCACAGCTTCATTCCCTGTCAGTTTCCCATAGGTCTGGTCGCCGATCATCATCACCGGGGCGAGGGAACAACATCCCAGGCAGGCAACCGATTCGAGGGTATAGAAGCGGTCTTCGGTGGTTTCACCATCTTTGATTTTGAGGGCCTCCTCCAGCGATTCTGAAATTTCCAGGGCATTCTGCACATGACAGGCAGTGCCATGGCAAACCTTGATGATGTTTTTTCCGACAGGATTAAGCCGGAACTGGGCATAGAAGGTCGCTACGCCATACATGTCGCTTAAGGGTATCCCGGTTTCACGGGAAAGTTTCTCGAAAGCGGGCTTTGAGATAAATCCGAACATCTCCTGGGCGCCCTGCAGCAGTGGGATCAGGTTCCCTTTCTTTCCTTTGTGTTTTGCAATGAGCGGATCCAGCAAACTCAGATCCTGCTCATCTCCCCGGGCAGTGGTTTCTTTTGTAGTGATTCGTGTGATGCGCATGCTGTTGAATATTTAAAACTGATTATTAATAACCGATTACCCATGGCTATTTGTCGGGTTGCCAGGTAATCACGGATATGCGTTTCTTCCCGTCCATCCTGACGGTCAATGGTTTGTCAAATTTTACAATCGTAAAGAAATCGGTCTTCCTGACATCTTTCTGTGCCTTCAGCACATCGTACCGGATAAAACTTTCGGAATATTCCGTCTGTACACAGAAATAGCCCACGTTCATAGAGGTTACGTTGTGGAAAAAATGGGAGCCGGAGGAGGCATCGAGCGGGAAGCCCTCCATGCTGGTTTCGACGATGACCTTGGCATTGCTGATCTGGGGCCACATCACCGGGATGCCGATCCAGCGGTCGCGGGTTCCCCAGCGTCCCGGACCAATGAGGATGTACTTTTTCCCGGCCTTGCCCATCTCCCTGTTGATCTGGTCGATCTCTTCGGCCATCTCCACGGTTTTGGATTTGTCGAAGGTATCCGGATCGACAAATACCACCTCGTCGATGGTATCGATCAGTCCATTGCCCATCTCCTTCTCGGAATAGAGCAGGATTTCATCCCTGTTGACTTTTTCCATATCGATATTGAACCCCGCGATATTCCCGATCAGCGGCTTGATCTGAAGGAGATAGAAGGATGCCTTATAGTTTTCATCCTTGTTCAGGTCGACGGCAAATTCAATCTCCACGGGCGAGCCAAGTGCCTCTTTAACGACATCCAGCACCACCTCAATGGTTTTGGCAAGAGGGATATAATTATATTTAAGGATATCGGCAAAGTTGATAACCCTGGGTCCCGCATCGCGCAACCCGGCTGAAATCCGTTCGTTATCAAGAGAGTAGACCGATGCCAGGTGCTTCAGGGTCCCATGCATTTCGGCATCATAAATATCGAGCTTTCTTAAACCGGCATCCTCGCCCTCCAGCAGGTTGACATCTTTTTTTGTCAGGTCAACTGCATAAAAATAGACCTGCGAACCCTTGTACTGGTCTCTGGCCGAATTAATTTCCAGGTTGGGATAGAGCGGGGCAAAGCGAAAGGCCTTTTCGCCCTCCACCACATACCGCCCCAGGCCAAGCGCCGCCACGGCAAAGCCCTCCTCGGGTTTCATATGAGCGAAGGGATAGTAGTTGAAGGAATGAGCCACGCCGCTGATATGCGGGTAAAAGACCTCTTCATACGGGTGTCCCACCACCTCCTGGATCACCACCGCCATTTTTTCCTGCTCGATGCGGTAATTTACAGCTTCGATATATCCCTTTGCAATGGGTGAATAGACCGATGCATAGACAAGTTTGATGGCCTCCATAAGCTGGTCGAGCCGAACCAGCGGATCGGGATGGTTATTGGGGATCAGGTAGGTTTCGAAGATGCCGGCAAAGGGCTGGTTCTGGGAATCTTCAAACAATCCCGACGAGCGGATCGCCAGTGGTTTGGTAAGATTTTTAATGACCAGCCTTAGTTTTTTGATCAGGGTCTCCGTAAGCCTGCCTTCGGTAAACCAACGTTTTATCAGGTTGTAGTCGTTTTCATATACCGCCTTTTCGCGCAGTTTGTTCCGGTCAAGAAAATACTCGAATTCATCCGTGCCGATGATCGAGGTTTTGGGTGTACGAATGTTGATGTTCGGCACGTGCTGTGCAAAATCGTAATTGTAGATCAGGGTGTTGACAAAGGCAAGTCCCCGGCCCTTTCCCCCCAGGGCGCCTTCGGTAAGGGCTACGATATTCCGTTCATCCTTAAGCGCCGATTCTTCAAAGGGAATTACCTTACCGATATTCTGTTCATTGCGGAAATGCTGGATCACGGTAATAAGGTGGGTGCGGAGCGATTCAGGATCCTTAAAATCGGTAACTTTTGCAGGATTGAGGATCTTGGCGACCTGGATCTCTCCCCGAGCCATCAGCCACAGCGAGAAATGGTCTTTGCGCGCGTGATAAAGCAACGACTCTTCAGGGATGGTCTTCAGCAAATCCTCAAATTCCTTTAAGGATTTAGCCACGGCAATCTGCCCACCTTCGTTGTCACGATAGATAAAATTCCCAAAGCCCAGGTAATGGGTGATGAAACTTTTAAATTCGATCAGCAGGGTTTCCGAATTTTTATTGATAAAGGATGCCTTTAGTTCGTAAGCCTTCAGTGCATTAAGTTCCTCTGACGACTGCAGCACGATGGGCAGATCGGGGAGGTCTTTCCGGGTATGGGCGACAAGATTGAATCCCGCGTTATCATTGAGTTTGCCATCCTTCTTGAACTTCACATCCGAAATCAGGCAAAGGATGTTATCCTTGTATTTGTTAAAGATATAGGTCGCCTCCTCAAAGGTAGAGGCAAGCAGTATTTTCGGGCGGGCCTTCAGGCGAAGGATGCGGTAAAGCTCGTCGGTGGTAACATCTTCAATGATATTCTTGGTCTGTTCCAGCACGATGTTGTAGAGCATTGGCAGGTACAGAGAATAATATTTCGATGAATCCTCGACCAGCAGGATAACCCTGACCATGCCGATATTGGTATCGTTCTCCACATTGATCTTATCCTCGAGATAGTTGATCATGGCAAAGAATATCTTGGAATCGCCATTCCAGACAAAAACCCTGTCGATCCACACCATCTTTTCGGGCTCCTCCTCATAAACTGCAATATCGGAATTACTGTTCAGCAACAGGAAAACAGGGATATACTGATATTGAGCTTTGACCTTGTTACTCAACTCGAGCGGGAAATTCTTGTCCGTACCGATCATGATAATGATCAGGTCGTAATGTTTGCTGCCCAGCTGTTCCATCACCTCTTCGGTAGTGGAAACCCCGGTAATACGGGGCATCGTACCCAGGCTGAGGGAGTAGAATTCACCCAGCACATGTTCCGAAAACCGCCCCTCCTTCTCAATGCTGTAAGCATCATAAAGATTGGCGACGAGCAGGATCTCCTTGACCTTGAAGGGCATCAGGTCGTGGTAGAGGTCGCGGTTGTAGTTGGTGCGGTTCAGGAAGGTCTGCAGCAGCTGTCGGCTATATTTGACAGGCCCCTCCTGGTCAGGTTTGGTTTCACTGACATCCCGCTGGCCCGAGCGTTTCAGGATCGCCTTACCCTTGACCGAATTAAGGTATCCTGTGATCAGGTTGGCCAGGTTGATGATCAGATGCCGCTCCTCCTCCAGGAAAGGCCCTTCAAATGAGGGCTGGAAAGCCTTGAGGTAGCATATCTGGATATAACCCTCCTGGTTGTCGATGGTTTCGAAACTCTGTTTCTGGGTCCATTGTGTTTCACGGTAACCAGGGCTGTTGAGAACCACATTCCCGTACCTGATGCGGCATACGGTGTAGTCGGGGTACTGCCAGGCCTTGGGCAGGATCAGGCATATATGATGCAGGGCCTCTTCCGTGGGCTTGCCTGTACGGAGGATGGCTGTAGTCTGGTTGATGGCTGTGAGTTCTTTAAGCCGCTCGCGGGTGATGTACCTGCCTTCACGTCCCTTGACCCCATTCAGGTAACCTTCAATGAGGATCCCCAGATTCATCACCAGGTTTCGTTCTTCCTTTAAAAAAGGTCCTTCAAAACTTTCGGGAAACGCCTTGAGATAAAAGATTGTGATCGTCCCTGTCTGGTTGTCGATGGTTTCAAAAACCTGTTCCTGTCCCCATTCTGTTTCACGAAAGCCGGGACTGGTGAACTCCATCTCCTCAAACCGGATTCTTGCCACGGTACTTTCGGGGTATTGCCATGCTTTGGGCAGTATCTGGCAAATCTCGTCAAGCGTTTCCGGGATGGATTTCCCCGTCTTGATGATCGCCGAGGTATCATTGATGGCTGCCAGTTCCTTCAGACGTTCCTGGTTTTCATACACCAGCTGGTCCAGATCGACCTTGTCGGGAAGAAGCTTCCCTGCTTTCTTGTTTTCGTCGGATGGCAGCATGAGATATTTTGAGATGAAGGGCTCAAAATTAGCACATTCTTTTCAACTTTCAGCAACCAAAAAATGAAATAATCAGCATCAAAATCCGGACCAAATTAATTTTCCGGCAACGCATTCAATGTTTCATGGACCAGACCACAGGTGACTTAAAACGGGTGGACAAGCCACAATATTCCGACAGCAATAGCCAGGAATCCACCCGTCAGGGTAAACCATTTGAGGAAGACTTGCCGGTCCTTCACAACCGACCGGAATGCAACCAGTCCAAGTATAAAGGCAAAGAGGATCATGGTACAGATGGTGCCTGCCGCAAAGGCTGCCAGGTAGATGACCGAATCCCAAACCGTTGGCAATGCAAGTGATGGTAATAATGCAAACAGGTGGCTGAACCCCGCAAACCCGTGGATGGTTCCGATAAACAGGGCCGTAAAAGCATTTTGCCTGACCTTCCGCGCATGCACATGATCATGGCCCTGGTCGTCCTGGTGAGTGTGTTTATGAATGTGGGCGTAAAGGAAGGGTTGTGTATGGAAATGGGTATGGGGACGGTTCCCGTGCCGGTGGCGCCGGTATGTCCTGACAATTGCCCAGATGCCGATTCCTATCAGTAACAACCCGATGACAGTGTCACTGTGCCGGGAGATAGCCTCAACCGGGAGAAATTCTTTAAAGAGGATAAAGAGCAGGCCGATCAGGATCATCCCAACTGTATGGCCAATTCCCCAGGAGAGACCGATGGTCCATGACTTTTTCCGGCTATCGATCGCCAGGGGGGTTACGGCCGCAAGATGATCGGGGCCTGTAACAACATGTGCCACACTGGCGATAAAGCCTGTCAGGAGTGTTAACATAGCGGTCATTTAAGGGATTAAATGTAGGTAAAATATATATACTTTTACGGGTAAATAAAATTCTGTCACTTTCTATCCATGGCGGAACAGGGTATTGAAAAAACAGTACCTCCTGTTATCCCGCAGCGATCCCGGAAGAAGAATATGAATGTGAAAATTAGGTTAATAAAAACCCAACCTTTATTTTTGTCCCGGAAACCATCCATTCAAAGCAATAAAAACAACCTATTGAAATAATGAGCAATACTGTCAGTAAACCTAAGAGCAAACCCGGTGCAGTAAAGGGCAGCGTGCCTTCGCCAAACCTTCTGAAAAACAAAGGCACCATTGACTCTCTCTCCTTTTTGCAGGTAATGGCCATCATGGGAGCCCTTGTTGCGATAACATTTATTGCATTTCTGCCTGCACTGCGGAACAGCTTTGTTTTGTGGGATGATCCCGGTTACGTTTACGAAAATGGATTGTTGAAAAACTTCAGTTTCGCGAAGGTCTATTCCTTATCCACCTTTGTCATGGGGAATTACCATCCGCTTACCATCACATGGCTGCATTGGGAATCTTTGATTTTTCCCAGGGGAAATCCTGCGGTTTACAGTGGTTTTGATCCCTTTTGGTTTCACCTGAACAACCTCATGCTACACCTGCTGAATACCGCCCTTGTGTTTTTGGTGATTTATGAACTGCTCGACAGGAAAGAATGGAAGACAGCGGCCGTCACGGCGCTTTTGTTCGGCATCCACCCGATGCATGTCGAATCGGTCGCATGGATTTCAGAGATCAAGGACGTGCTCTTTTCGTTTTTCTTTCTACTGGCTGCCTGGATGTATCTGCACTATGTCAGGAGGAGAAACTACTTGATACTGGCGGGTTCGTTTGTATTGTTTATGCTGTCGTGTCTTGCAAAAGGCCAGGCTGTTACCTTGCCTCTGGCCTTCCTGCTGTTTGATTATTTCCGTGGTCGGAAATTTGATAAAACCGCCATCCTGGAAAAGGTACCCTTTTTTATAGGTTCTCTTCTCTTCGGTCTCCTTGCCATTAGAGCACAAGGAACGGGCATCAACAAACAACTGGAGGTGGTCACCAACATCCTCTTCGGCTGGTATGGTTTGTTTGTATACCTCTGGAAACTTGTATTGCCGGTTAACCTGTCTGGGTCATACCCCTACCCCCCCACTACACTCCAACAGGTTCAATACTACCTATATATTGCACCGGTCATCCTTGTTCTTCTCTGTTATGCCGTTTACAAAACCATGAAGTTCTCAAAAGATTACTTGTTTGGTTTTCTTTTCTTCCTTTTCACCATTTCGATTACCCTGCGGTTTATTCCGTTAGGCGACAGCTTCATGGCCGATCGGTATACCTATATCCCCTATATCGGATTATTTTTTATTTTCGGCCGCCTGTTTTCCCGGTTTGTTGTCGTCCCGAAGTGGAGCATGTTAACAGTGGGGGTCTTAATTATGGTAACCATTGTATCAGGAACACTAACCTGGAATCGTACGCAGGTTTGGAAGAACAGTTTTACCTTCTGGGAGGATGTTTCAGCCAGGTATCCCGAGTACTGGCGCCCGCACTTCTGCATGGGGTGTGAATATGTTACCGCCGGTAATTATCAGAAGGCACTCGAAAATTTTAATTTCGTCTGTGAAAGAGAAGCATCGGTACCCACCTATGTTTACCTTTCCCGTGCAGCACTGTTTGTTAATAATCTGAATGATTATGACAGGGGAATAGCCGACTACCAGAAGGTGCTGGATTACAGGGACATATCGGGGATGTTTGCCAGTGACAAGCTTGAAGCCAGGAAAAACATGGGGCTGGCCTACAACAAGAAGGGCGATTTCGCCAATGCCCTTAAAATGCTGAATGAGTTGATTGAACTGGATCCTGAAAAACCGGTAAACTATTTCCTTCAGGGGAATGCCCTCGAGGGTCTGGGGAGATATCCAGCAGCTGATTCCGCCTTTACACATGCCATAAATCTCTCCCCGGAGTATACAGACGCATATCAAAACCGCGGCATTCTCTATACGGACAAGATGGGTGCCTATGAAAAAGGAATTGTCGATTTCAAAAAAGTTCTGGAATTACAGCCAGGTAATAAGACCGCTTCGATAAACCTTGGGGTTTGCTATTATAAAGACAATAAGGCAAGCGAGGCAATCATCCTCTTTACCAGTCAGATTGCAGCCAGTCCAGCCGACGGGAGGTTGTATTATCTCCGGTCGCTGGCGTATGCACAGGATAAAAATTACGTCCAGGCATACAACGACCTGGCAAAGGCTAAGGACCTGAAAATTGCGGTTTCCGAAAGGGAATTGAATGAAGTCAGGATGAAGGCGAAAATCAAGGGTTAATGAGTTCGGGTTCGTATTTTCCATTAATAGTCAACGCTTTATCAAATCAATAATCATTACCGTAACGGGCCTTGTCCAGGGAGTCGGGTTCCGGCCCTTTGTTTACAGGATGGCCATGAAATACAGGCTCACCGGCTGGGTTCAGAACACGAATGAGAATGTACTGATCCGTGTCGCCGGGATCCAGGCAGATGTTGCCCTTTTCCTCGATTCGCTTCAACGGGAGGCCCCCCCGGCCTCCATGATTGAAAAGGTCACCATCGCCGCGGCAGAACCTGAAACCTTCACTGGCTTTTCCATCCTTCACAGCCATAATGTTTCGGAAGATATCACCGAAATCAGTCCCGACATCGCTGTTTGCAGTGACTGCCTCGGGGATATTGCAAGAGAGGGTTCCCGGCTTGATTATTCCTTTGTAAACTGTACCAACTGCGGCCCCCGCTTTACCATTATCCGCGACCTCCCCTACGACCGGGAGAAAACGACCATGCAGCCATTTATCATGTGTCCTGATTGCCGGGAGGAATACGAAACCATTACCGACCGCAGGTTTCATGCCCAGCCAACCGCCTGTGGAACCTGTGGGCCGCAATATGAATTGTTCATTGCCGGCCGGCGGGCCAATGCTACAATCATGGACATCATCGGTCAGGTATCAACCGTTATCGATAACGGAGGACTTGTTCTGATGAAAGGTCTCGGCGGTATGCATGTTGCATGCGATGCCTTCAGTGAAACCGCTGTTGCAAGGCTCAGGGAGGTAAAAAACCGTGAGGGCAAACCCTTTGCCGTAATGTTCCGGGATGCACGATCGGCGCAGGTGTACGTTTCCATGAACAAACAAGAGGAGCAGTCGCTTCTGTCGTGGCGAAGGCCCATCGTTTTGCTGCAAACCAGGAACGGTACGGCCGGGAAAATTGCCGGTAATGTAAATGCAGGTCTCAGCCTGATGGGGGTGATGCTTCCCTATCTGCCGTTCCACCATCAGCTTTTCCAAAATCTGAAGGCCTCTGCCATCGTACTGACCAGCGGTAATTTCAGCAGCGAACCTATTCTTACCGGCAACCAGGAAGCACTTGATCAGTTTACGTCCCATATGGATGCCATTGTACTGCATGACAGGGATATCTATAACCGCACCGATGATTCGGTGGTTCGTGTCATCGATGGAAAAGAGCGAATTATGCGGCGTTCGCGCGGGTATGTCCCTGCACCCGTAAGGACAACGCTGAATACCGACGGGATCCTGGCCTTCGGAGCGGAGCTGACCAATTGTTTTTGCGTCGGGAAGGGTAAAAAGGCATTTTTAAGTCAGCATATCGGCGACCTGCAAAGCCTGGAAACAACCCTGTTTTACGAACAAACAATCGAAAGGTTCCTGCAGCTTTTCCGCGTGAAGCCCTCCCTGCTGGCCGTCGATATGCACCCTGAATATATCTCCACGAAAACTGCCGGGAAATTTCCCGGAATTCCGGTGGTAACCGTGCAGCATCATCACGCCCATATCGCCTCCTGCATGACAGAGCATGGCCTGGATGAACAGGTAATTGGCGTCGCCCTCGACGGAACTGGTTTCGGCGACGACGGCCATATCTGGGGGGGTGAGTTTTTCACATGTGACCTGGTTGATTATAAACGGATAAGCCATTTTGAATACCTGCCCCTGCCCGGGGGCGACCGGGCCGCAGAGGAGCCCTGGCGTATGGCTGTGTCGTACCTGTACCGGGTCTTTGGCAACGAATTCAGAAAACTTGATTTGCCGCTCATCAACGAAGTCGATCCAGACAAAATTGAAGGCATCATCATGATGATCGACCGGAAGATAAACTGCCCGCTGACCTCCGGTGCCGGCAGGTTGTTCGATGCAGTGGCATCGTTGCTTGGCCTTTGCCATACGGCAACCTTTCAGGCTGAGGGTCCGGTGCGGCTTGAATCGATGGTCATTCCCGGTTGCCACGAATCCTACCCGGTCGAAACAGGTTCTGAGATAAAGTTTGACAACACCATCCGGGGAATTGTTCAGGACCTTACCCTGAACACCGATGTGAAAATTATTGCATCAAAGTTCCACAATACCATTATTTCCGCTATCTTTGAATCTGTAAATGCCATCCGCAACAGGGGAGGTATCAGCAAGGTAGTTCTTTCGGGTGGGGTTTTTCAGAATAAATACCTTTTGGAAGGGACTGTTGCCAGGCTCCGGAAAAACTTGTTTACCGTATATTCACATGCCATCGTTCCAACAAACGACGGTGGAATTTCATTGGGTCAGCTCGCTGTAGCATCAAAAAGGAGGGAAAATAAATGTGTTTAGCCATACCTGCAAAAGTAATCAGCATTGAAGGGTCAAATGCCCTTGTGACGATCGAAGATGTGGAATATCAGGCCAGTCTGTTGTTGATCGACGATGTGCATCCCGGCGATTTCGTCATGATCCATGCCGGGTTTGCCATTGAAAAAGTGGATGCCGAAGAGGCAGCAGAAACCCTGCGGCTGCTGAATGAGATAGCCGCCAACAGCCCGCAGTAAAAAGTCCTGGCTGGGATGCCGCTGGCATTATCCGGTTACCAGTGACTATTTAATGCAACACTTATAGAAGTAGAGACGAGTATAAGATGAAATACATTGACGAATACAGGAAAAAGGATTTGATTCTTGCCGTTTCAGAGGAGTTGAAGAGGGTTTCAAAAAAAAAGATCACCCTGATGGAGGTTTGCGGCGGTCATACCATGGCGATCCATCGTTTTGGGCTCCACACATTGCTGCCTCCTTCCATCCGGCTGTTATCCGGCCCGGGATGCCCGGTGTGTGTTTCCAGCCAGCATTTTCTCGATACGGCCATTGCCTACAGCAAGGTTCCGGGGGCCATTATCACCACTTATGGCGACCTGATCAGGGTGCCCGGGTCGGTTAGTTCGCTGGAAAAGGAAAAGGCCAACGGAAAGGATATCAGAATTGTTTATTCGGTGCTTGATTCACTTGAGATTGCCAGAAATAATCCGGGACGGCCTCTCTTTTTCCTTGGAATCGGTTTTGAAACGACGGCACCTGCAACGGCTGCGGCCATCGTTCAGGCAAAGACTGACAACATCAGCAATTTTTTCGTACTAAGCGCGCATAAGGTCATGCCACCCGTAATGAAGGCCCTGGTGGACGAGGGGGTGAAAATCGACGGATTTATTGCCCCGGGTCATGTAACAGCCATCACCGGCACCGCCATTTACAATGATCTTGCCACCGTTTATGGACTGGGAGTGGTAGTTGCCGGATTTGAACCTGTCGATATGATGCAGGCGATCCTGATGCTGACCCGGCAATTGGAAGCGGGCGAACCAAAGGTTGAAATTCAGTATAAACGCATTGTCCACCACGCGGGGAACACGATTGCCGCTGGGTTCCTTAACAGGGTTTTTGAACCCCGGGACGACCGGTGGCGGGGGTTGGGGACCATTCCTGCCAGCGGACTCAAAATCAGGGATGAATTCTCAGCATTTGATGCTGAAAAAACATTTCCGCTCACCGTTCCCGTGCCAACTGATCCCAAAGGCTGTATCTGCGGGTCCATCCTGCGGGGGCTGAAAACGCCCAATGATTGCGGGCTCTTTGCCACCCGGTGCACCCCTTCCGACCCGGTTGGCGCCTGCATGGTCTCGGGCGAAGGTACCTGTGCCACCTACTATAAATACCGCTCATGAATCCGAAAGAGGAGAAAATACTGCTGAGCCACGGCAATGGTGGCCGGATGATGCACAACCTGATTGAAGATGTGTTCCTGAAACATTTCGGCAACAACATCCTGAACGAGCAGACCGATTCTGCCATTCTGCCTGCCGAGGAGCCATACCTCGCATTTACAACCGATTCGTTTGTGATCGACCCGATCTTTTTCCCCGGCGGGAATATCGGGAAACTGTCGGTATGCGGCACCGTGAACGACCTTGCAGTTTCAGGTGCGACTCCACGGTATATCAGCGTTTCCTTTATCATCGAAGAGGGATTTCCCATGAAGGACCTGGAGATCATTGTAACTTCCCTTGCCGAAGAGGCCCGGATTGCGCAGGTCAATATTGTTACCGGCGACACGAAGGTGGTAAACAGGGGCAAATGCGACAAGCTGTTCATCAATACAGCCGGGATCGGGATGATCCGCAGTGAGGAGCGTATGATAGGCAAAGCTGCTGATATTAAACCCGGCGATGTGATCATCATCAACGGCACCATTGGCGATCACGGCATGGCGGTGATGAATGCCCGCGAAGATTTTCATTTCAAATCGCCTGTCATTTCCGATTGCGCCTCTCTGAACCACCTGATCCGGGCTGTTCTTGATGCTACGGGCGGCGTGAAATTTATGCGCGACCCGACCCGGGGCGGTGTTGCTACCGTTCTCAATGAACTTGCCGATAAGATAAATCTTGGCATCGCACTGAATGAAGTTGACATACCTGTCAGTAACGGGGTTAAAGCCATGTGCGAAATCCTCGGATTTGACCCGCTCCACATTGCCAATGAAGGAAAAGTATTGATCGTGTGCGGCGAAGAAGAGAGCCCTGTAATCCTGGAAACCCTGAAAAGCCATCCGCTTGGGAACCAGAGCGTCGTTATCGGGAAGGTAGTTGACGATCATCCCGGGAAGGTGGTTCTAAAAACCGAAACCGGCGGCCGGCGGCTGGTCGACATCCTCACGGGCGATCCTTTACCACGAATCTGCTAATCTGATATAATCATGCACGAACTCTCTCTTGCCATGGAGGTAATCAGCCTTGCGGAAAAGGAGGCAGGCAAAAAAAATCTGACGCTTATCAGCGAAATCCTGATCGAGGTTGGCGAACTTAGCGGTGTGGAGGCGGATGCCTTTCAATGGGGGCTGGAAATGCTGGCAAAGGAATCTGTACTGGCCAATGCGGAAATTAAGATAAACCGTATCCCGGGAAGGGGCAGATGCACCTCCTGCAACATCGGATTTGAGATGAAAACCCGGCTCGGCATGTGCCCTGAATGCAACGGTTTTCCCTCTGTGATCACGGCCGGAGAGGAGTTCAGGGTTGTGTCGTTGCTGGCAGAGTAGCATAAATCAACAAAATTATTTAACCTGAAAAAAACAGACTATGTGTGATACCTGCGGATGCGGCAACCCTGATGAGTTTAAAATCCACGATCACAACCATTCCCATGACCATGATCATCATGGCCATCATCACGACCACGACCACGACCATCACGGGCATGACCATGAGCACCACCATGATCATTCAACAAAAAAGGTGATCAGCCTCAACATGGACATCCTGTCGGAGAATAACCGGCTGGCCGAACGCAACAGGGGGTGGTTTGAAGGAAAAAAGGTGGTTGCCCTGAACATGGTGAGTTCGCCCGGCTCCGGGAAAACCACCATTCTTGAGAAGACAATCGGTTCGCTTGCCTCCACAAACAAAATCTTTGTGATCGAGGGAGACCAGCAAACCACCAGGGATGCCGACCGCATTGAAAAATCGGGGGCGCCGGCCATCCAGATCAACACCGGTTCGGGTTGTCATCTTGATGCGAAGATGATTCATCTTGCCCTGAAAAAACTGGATGTTTCAGACCGTTCGATCCTCTTCATTGAAAATGTCGGGAACCTCGTATGCCCTGCCATGTTTGACCTGGGAGAACAGAAGCGGGTAGTGGTGATCAGCACAACCGAAGGGGATGATAAACCGATGAAGTACCCCTACATGTTCCAGACCTCAAACCTCTGCATCATCAACAAAACTGACCTGCTTCCTTACGTTGATTTCAGTGTGGAGACCGCCATGAATTATGCGCGGCAACTGAACCCGGAGCTGGAATTTATCCTCATGTCGGCCAGGTCGGGTGAAGGGATGACGGAGTGGTTTGACTGGCTGGCACGCCAGTTACAGGATAACCAGTCTGAATGATCAATCAGACTCCACCAGCTGTTTAATACAGGCTATTGCTTCCGGGATTGCCTGTTCTACCTCGGCCGACAGTTCCATGCCCATATCCTGGAAATCCTTGACCGAGATCGCCACAAGGTGTAACGTTGGCATATTCCCCAGCAGGATGGCAGAATCGATCAGGTCTTTGAGCCCTATTTCATGGGCGCTCAGTTGTTTGGGAAAGTCCTTCGCATATTTTGGGTGTATCACCCTGACATGACCTGCAGGGAAGTCGTCAAGCGAGGCATCTACAACAATGATCGTTTTATAGGACTGGATAAAGCCGAGAAGGTGAAATCCACCGGTGCCGCCGTCCATCAGGTCGGCGCCGGTGAATCCCTCCTTTTCGAGCCGTGAAACCACGTGGATCCCGACTCCTTCATCATTCATTAAAAGGTTCCCGATCCCGAGAACCAGGATATTGTTTGGCAGCGATGACAAGTTTTTCAGTTCTGGTGTAAATTAACCTTTCGGACAGTCTTCAGATTTGTTTTCATGCCGTTCAATGACATCTTCCTCGATGAATTTCCATCCACCGATCATGGAGGATGTTACGCCCCGGCGTTCGATATAGTCATGGTAGAATACCAGGTAGATATGAACAAATGCAAACAGGATAAAACCCCACATCAACAGGTGGTGAACTTGCCTCACATTCATATCGCCCCCCAGGAACGGAACGATCCAGGCGAACATCTTAGGCAGGAACGCGTTGCTCATGGCAGCATACATCCCGAATCCCGTCAGGCACTGCAGCAGGAAAATCAGGAAGGTGACAAAATAGACCAGGCTTGCCAGTGCGTTGTGACCGATTGAATCAATCCGTTTGTTGGTGATCTGCAGCACGTCGACTTTGATCACATCCATGATCTCTTTCCACTGGCAGCGTTTCAGCGGGATAAAGTTATACCACCGTGAAAACTCATTACCGGTAAATCCCCAGTAAATCCTGAAGATGAAATTGAAGAAAAAGAGAAAGGCCGTGACAAAATGGACAAACCGGATGGTACCGAACCAGAAGTTGAAATAGGCTTCGGTGCCTTTCATAAAGGCGGGCGGATTACCGATCAGATAACCGGTAATACACAGGGTGGTTATACACAGTGCATTGATCCAATGGTATATGCGCACAGGCATTTCCCAAACATGCACTTCACGTAAAGGGATGGTTCCGCTTCTCATGGTTAGTAGGTTTTCATGTCGTGAATTGTAGTGCCATTTTCATCGTAAAGATGGACGGCACAAGCCAGGCAGGGATCGAAGGAGTGGATGGTCCGGAGTACCTCTAAAGGAACTTTCGGATCTGCGACAGGAGTGCCGATCAGGGATTCCTCGTAGGCCGAACGTTGTCCCTGGGGATCACGTGGTGAGGCATTCCAGGTTGTGGGAACGACCAGCTGGTAATTAGCGATTTTCTGATCCTCTATGACGATGAAATGTGACAACGCGCCACGGGGAGCTTCGACCATCCCGATTCCCTTTGCATGCTTAGGCCAGGAGGCGGGTTCCCATTTTTCATTATTCTGGGTGCGGGTATCTCCGTTTTTAATATTGGCAAGCAGTTGCTGGTAGAACTCCAGGGCCCAGGTGCAGGTCAGCTTGGTTTCAAGTCCGCGGGCAGCGGTACGTCCCAGGGTTGAAAAGAGTGCGGTAACAGGCACATCGAGTGCTTTCAGGGCACCATCGATAACCTCCTTGTAATCGGCGCGGCCTGAGGCATAACCCACGAGCATGCGCGACAGCGGGCCGACTTCCATCGGATGTCCCTTCCAGCGCGGAGTTTTCACCCAGCTGTATTTTTGTGTGAAATCGAGGTGCTCATAGGGTGGTTTCGGTCCATTATAGTTGAATTTGGTCTCGCCCTCCCAGGGGTGCAATCCGGTTTTGTCACCTTTCGAATACTCATACCATGAGTTGTTGACAAATTCCTGGATCTGTGTGGGATCGTCGGCTTTTACCTCATGAATTTTGCTCAGGTCACGGCCCAGGATGGCGCCACGCGGCATTTTAAAGCTTTCAGGATTGTTGTAGCCGTTACTCGGGAAGTCCCCGAAGGCAAGGTAGTTCGTGAGTCCGCCCCCGATGGCACCCCAATCGCTTTTATAAAATCCGGCGATGGCGATTAAATCGGGAATATAGACCTGGTCAACAAAGGTTTTTGCATCTTCAAACAGTTTACCGACAAAGGCAAGCCGTTCGGCATTTACCGCATTGGCCTCTTCGATGTTGATCGAGCAGGGAACGCCCCCAACCAGGTAGTTGGGATGTGGGTTTTTACCGCCAAAGACGGTATGTACCTTCACTATTTCCTTCTGAAATTCCAATGCTTCAAGGTAATGAGCCACAGCAATCAGGTTGACTTCGGGAGGCAGCTTATAGGCTTTGTGACCCCAGTAGCCATTGGCAAAAATGCCCAGCTGACCGCTCTCAACAAAGGATTTAAACTTTTTCTGGATATCGGTGAAGTAGCCTACAGAACTTTTAGGCCAGGAAGAGATGCTTTGTGCAATTTTGGAGGCTTCTGCAGGGTTTGCCTTAAGGGCAGAAACGACATCCACCCAGTCGAGCGCATGGAGCTGGTAAAAATGGACAACGTGATCCTGGATATACAATGCACTGGCCATCAGGTTCCGTATAAGTTCGGCATTGGGTGGCACGGTAATGTTCAACGCATTTTCAACAGTTCTGACCGAGGTCAGTGAATGGGTGGAGGTACAAACACCGCAAACTCGTCCGACAAAGGCCCACGCATCGCGCGGGTCGCGCCCCTTCAAAATGGTCTCTATACCGCGAACCATGGTACCGGCGCTGTATGCATCGGTGATTTTACCATCTTTAACTTCAATTTCAACCCGCAGGTGACCTTCGATACGGGTAATTGGATCTATAACGATTCTTTCTGCCATGGCTATTATTCTTTCGTGGTTTGAACATTGGAACCTTGTTCAGGCTCATTGACTATCTCTTTATGCTTGCGGATATTGGTAACAATGGCATGCCCGGCAATACCGGCGGCAGTGGCAATTCCAAGGCCGACTCCGATTTTATCTGCCGTTGTTTCGATACCGAATCCGGCAACACCCGGCAGGTGCTGGTAGAAGGGGCCGTTGTCCCAGAATCCGGCTTCAGAACAGCCGATGCAGGGATGTCCCGACTGGATCGGGTAACTCACACTATCGTTCCATTTGATAATTCCGCAGGAATTGTAGGTGACCGGACCTTTGCATCCCATTTTATAGAGGCAGTATCCCCGTTTGGCACCCTCATCGTCGAAAGACTCAACGAACAAACCGGCATCGAAATTGGCCCTGCGATAGCAGGTATCGTGAACACGGCGGGAGTAAAATGCCTTTGGTCTGTTCAGGCCATCAAGCTGAGGAATACGGTCAAATGTAAGCAGGTGAACCACAACGCCCGCCATCACATCGGCGATTGGCGGACAACCCTGGACATTGATGACCGGTTTGCCACTGATTACCTTGTGAACCGGTTTTGCCCCGGTTGGATTCGGGCTTGCAGCCTGGACACAACCAGCTGAAGCACAGTTACCCCATGCAACAACGGCTTTGCAATCTTTAACTGCCTCCTGGAGTATCTGGAGTGCACTGCGCCCTCCGATACAGCAATAGGCCTCATTTTCGGTAGGTATGGAGCCCTCAACCATTACAATATATTCGCCAGGGTATTTCTTCATCACGGCCTTGTATGCATCTTCGGCCTGAACCCCTGATGCAGCCATCAATGTTTCCTGGTAATCGAGGGATATTTTATCCAGTACGATATTGGCAACGATCGGATGGGATGCCCGGATAAACGACTCGCTGCAGCAGGTACATTCCTGGAAATGAAACCAGATCACCGGTAACCTCGGCTTGGATTGCAGTGCCTTTGCGATTTGTCCTACCCCGGTGGCTTCCAGTCCAAGAAAAGCTGCCATCGTGGTGCAGAATTTCAGAAAATCCCGCCGGGAAACACCATTCCCCCGGACTTCCTCATAAAAAGTTGGTTTTTGATTCTCCATAACGCATTTGGTTTAAAAGATTACATTGAAGCGTAAATTTATATCATATTCATCATATGTCAATAGTCACATAGTAATTTAAACGCATTCTAAATAAATGGTAATGAAATGCTTTTATACCGGAACACCTGTTTGGCGGAAATGTAAAATAATGTAGATCCGGAGAGAAATATTCCTTAGTAAAAATTGCAGCCGTCTCATACGAGGAGCGCTGGGATTCTCTGCAGCATAAAAAAAACATGTTGGGAATTGAAATTCAGAATAATTCAAACAGGAAAAGAGGCAGAAAAAACCAGAATATCGTATCTTGATCATGTTGATATGATATTTTTTCTCTCTATCCATCAAAATACGTATCGTGTAACACTTATCATATATGCGTGTTTTACTTAGTATGATTACGTACATTACTTATGCGCCTGAATGATAAATAATTATCAAAAAAAAAGGAGGCAAATTACATTTTATGTCGTTTTTTTTATCTAATATTGTGAAAAATTTCACACGACATTAATTTCTCAAACCCAATCATTAATTTTAATCATTCTACTATGAACGACATGTTAAAAAAACTGCTCGACGAATTCATGGCCAAAGTTATTGCCAAGAATCCGGGTGAAAAAGAATTTCATCAGGCTGTAATGGAAGTTGCTGAATCATTGATTCCTTTCATTGAAGAAAATCCCAAGTACAAAGTTGCAAAGATCCTGGAGCGGCTTGCCGAACCGGAACGTGTGATCATGTTCCGCGTACCCTGGTTGAACGATAAAGGCGAGATTCAGATCAACCGTGGTTTCCGTATCGAAATGAACAGCGCAATTGGTCCTTACAAAGGCGGTCTGCGTTTCCATCCGACAGTTAACCTTGGCATTCTGAAATTTTTAGCGTTCGAACAGGTTCTGAAGAACAGTCTTACCACCTTGCCAATGGGCGGTGGAAAAGGCGGAAGTGATTTCGATCCCAAAGGAAAGAGCGACAACGAAGTGATGGCCTTCTGCCAGAGTTTCATGACCGAACTGCAGCGTCACATTGGTCCTGATACTGACGTACCTGCCGGTGATATCGGAGTTGGTGGACGTGAGATCGGATTCATGTTTGGCCAGTACAAGCGTCTGCGTAATGAATTCACGGGTGTTCTGACCGGAAAAGGTCTGGAATGGGGTGGTTCATTAATCCGTCCGGAAGCTACCGGTTACGGCCAGGTTTATTTTGCTGAAGAGATGCTGAAGACCCGTGGTCTTGATTTCAAAGGCAAAACCGTTCTGGTTTCAGGTTCAGGAAATGTTGCCCAGTATGCTACTGAAAAAGCTACGCTGCTTGGTGGTAAAGTTGTTACCTTATCCGATTCAGAAGGCTACATTTACGATCCTAAGGGTATCGACGCCGGCAAACTGGCTTTCGTCATGAACCTGAAGAACGTGAAACGCGGTCGTATCAAGGAATATTGCGACAAATATCCCGAAGCTACCTTCGTTGCCGGCAAACGCCCATGGGAAGTAAAATGCGACATCGCCCTTCCAAGTGCTACCCAGAACGAAATCGACGGCAACGACGCCAAAACACTGATGGCCAACGGTTGCTTCTGCGTTTCTGAAGGTGCCAACATGCCTTCGACTCCGGATGCTATCGAAGTCTATATCGAAAAGAAAATCCTCTACGGTCCTGGTAAAGCTGCAAACGCCGGTGGTGTTGCTACTTCAGGTCTGGAAATGTCACAGAACTCCATGCGTTTATCATGGACACGCGAAGAGGTTGATATGCGTCTGCATAACATCATGATCGCCATTCACAAAAATTGTGCTAAATGGGGAACTGAACCCGATGGATATATCAACTACGTTAAGGGAGCCAACATTGGTGGTTTCGTAAAGGTAGCCGATGCCATGATGGCACAGGGTCTTGTTTAAGGACTGACCAGTTCATTTACAATGAGGCGGGAACCCGGGAAACCGGGGGCCCGCTTTTTTTTATACTGGAATTGGCTAATGCTGGAATTAAATTAATGCTGAATGCTCAATTTTGGAAAATGCAAACAAGGCAAACAATGCAAAGAATGAAATACGGGCACTAATTTTTATAAATAGATTGTTCGCTGTTGTACCTTAATAATGTGAATATGGTTGTTCCTATGATCAGAAAACGCATTTATAATCGTGGATACCAGATGTTGTATGTCCGATTATTAAACTGATATTACCTGGTAATAACCCAGGCTAGGCAGACCGCCCGCCTCATGAAAGTCACGTTAAAAAAAAAAGAGGAATGAGCGTTAAACTGCGGACTGTCAGAGGAGCGAAGCGACGAGTTTCCGCAGCTTAGCGAATGACGAAGATTTTTAGTGACTTCCATGCCGCGGTGACTTTTCTTTGCTACTTTCTTTTTGTGGTAGAAAAAGAAAGTAGAGGGAGTAATAAAAGAGAATGTCAGTTACCTTTGAGACAGGTCTTTCGCAGCCAGAACAAGGCTGCAGGATAGTTACTGGGACAAGTGTGATTAATTAGATTGTATAATGCCATTATTGAAAATAACAAGAGCATTGAAATTATTGACAAAATCAGCTTCACCGTAAACAGCAAAGAATACTCCAATCATTGAACCACCGGCATAACTAATCATCTGCATTCCTTACATTACCAACGTTCCTGCATTTGACCATTCCTGCAATTAACCAATCCTGCAGTCCTGCATTTGTCCCTTCTTGCATTGCCTGCATTTTCACGTTAAATTTCCCGATTGATTGCTTTTCTCAGCAAATTAAGTGCCTGGAGCGCGGTACGGCGGATATTCCGGTCGCGGCTGTCGCCAAAAAGATAGTGGAATGGCTGAACCTTTTCGGGCGTGGCGATGGCAATCCAGATGGTTCCGACAGGTTTCTCAGGGGTACCACCGTCGGGACCGGCAACACCGGATGTGGCGATCACATAATCAGCATTAAACCTGCGTTGTGCGCCCAGGGCCATTTCGGCAACCACCTCTTTGCTGACTGCGCCATAATTTTTCAGACTTTCAGGATCAACTCCCAGAAGCGACTCCTTGACGCTGTTTGCGTAAGCTACCACCGACCCTTTAAAATAGGCCGAACTTCCCGGAATGCCTGTGATCAGGTGGGCCAGGTAGCCCCCCGTACAGCTTTCGGCCGTGGCAAGCGTGGCATTACGCTGGCGCAATAATTCCCCCACAATCTCCTCCAGCGTATCGTCATCATATCCGAAAATAGAATCCGGAATAAGTTTTTGAAGCATTGCGACAGCTTCCCCGGTTTGAAGCCGCACCTGTTCTTCAATGCCGGTACCTGTCAGCCTCAGACGTACGATTCCCGGTTGCGGCAGGTAGGCAAGTTTAATATTTTCAGGGAGCCCATTTTCCCAGTCAGCAATCTGGGCAGCCAGAAATGATTCACCGATACCCTGGGTCAGGATGGTTTTGTGAAATATAAAGGGAGTATCAAAAATCTTCTTAAGCCATGGAATTACGTAATCGGTCATCATGGCTTTCATTTCAAAGGGGACACCGGGCATGGAAACAAAAATGGTCTTTCCACCTGTCAGCCGGTCCTTTTCGAACCACATGCCCCGGGCCGTCCCTAAAGGGTTAGGAATACCGGTACATCCTTCCGGCAATTCAGCCTGCAGGCGGTTTAATTCAGTTACAGCGTAACCCCGGCGGGCAAACATCTTCTCCACGGCATCAAAGGCCTCCTGGTTGAAAACAAGCCTGGTGTTGAAAAATTCGCAGAGGGTATGCTTGGTGATATCATCTTTTGTAGGACCAATACCCCCGGAGATGAGCACAATTCCGGCCCGGCTTTCAGCCTCTGTCAGGGCCTGCAAAATGTGCTGGCGGGAATCGCTCACTATCGTAACCTGGTGCACCCTGAAGCCACTCAGGTTTAGCTGTTCCGCCATCCAGGAGGCATTGGTATTGACAACCTGGCCTATCAGCAGTTCGTCACCGATGTTGATAATTTCGACCATCAGATTACCTCCTCCTTTAACCGGTTGTTCAATTCCCTAACGGCTGTCATACTTTCCATAAGCCCTGGAATATAATCGGTCGATGCGATGAATGTCCAGATATAGGCAACAATAGCATAGATACGTCCTGTTGAGAATTTATCCACATCGACCGCGATGAACAGCACCACGATGAAGATGATCATCAGAAAGACCTTGATGATCACGTAATCAAGCGAACTCCACCTGGCGATTTTTGTCTGGGGGATAACCATGCTGTGGTAAAACTCGTGGATTTTAGATACATCCCCGGCTTCAAAAATCTTATACTGGTCCTCCCGGGTGTCGTGAAGTTCTTTTTGCAGGGTGACAACATTTTTCCTGTAGATGTTGTTGATAAAGGCAATTGGGAGAATCACCACCACGGCAACCGCGGCAATGCGCCAATCGTAAAAGAAAAGTGCGAAAACGGCACCAAAGGTGGCTGAAAGCTGCCAGGTAACTTCAGGGAGACGTTCCTTGAGAAAGACGATATACTCCTTGGCAAGTTCGGCACGGGCAAACATCAGCGAGATGGGGAAACCCTGCTTTTTTGCATAGGTAATCACATTGGTGGCAGTATCGGCATGGATTTTCGCATAGACACTCCCGCTGAAGAACCTGTGCAGCGTACCACCCAGGACATTCAGCAGGTATACGATGGCCCAGACTACCAGTGGCAAAATATAATTAACCTGCTCCTTATCATAAAATTTATCAATCATTGCATCGAGCAATTTTCCGAAAAAAGTAGGTTCAATGATCCAGGCAATATTTTCAAGCAAAACAAAGGATAAAACAAGTGCAATTTGAAATTTAAACTTGATTACGATTTTGGTTATAGTCATTCGAGATTGTTTTGAGAATATGCAAATTTACCAAATGAAAAGGTATCTTTGGGCGTTAATATTTAAAATTCAATTATGAAGTTCAAATATCTGGCAATCTGTATGATATGCCTTTTCTTCGGAAGCTGTAACCGGCCGGTCAAAATAAACGGTATCTATCGGTACCTGGTTGGGACAAAAGAGGGCTTCAGCATCTGGGTTGTTGATGGATACAGGGCGCGACACAAAATTTACCCTGAGTTTCTCTATGGCGGAAATGAACAGCGCTATCTTTTCAACCCCAAAGGTGAAATCTGGATTGACAATGCCGTTTCCTGCGAAGAGTTCGAGCTGACCCTCGCACATGAACTCAACGAACGCCACCTGATGGCAAAATCCGGCTGGACCTACGACCGGTCGCACGACTCCTCCCTGGCAATTGAAGTGGTCATGCGCAGGAAGTTCGATGATATCTGCCGCCGGCATGAAGCAACCCTGCACAAGGTCTCTCCTACCGACCATGACAACATCAAAGAGATTCGCGACCTGCCCGACAGCATTCAGATTCAGCAGATTTACAGGGTGCCCTTACGCCAGGTGAACGGGGTTTCCATCTGGGTTGTGGATGGTTATATGGTACGTAAAACCATCTATCCCGATTTCGGATTCAGCGGCAATGACAAGGGTTATCACTTCATTCCAACCGGGGAGATCTGGATTGACGGGCAGATTTCGAGCGAGGAAACTGAATACAGTATCGCCGAGGAACTGATCGTACGGGAACAGATGATCGCCGGAAAATCATACAGTGAAGCTTACCTTGCTGCCATAGACGACAATCTCAGGCGGCGTGACCATATGGAGGTCCTGATCAAAAATCATCCGGCCCTTATCCTTCCCGATTCCACTACACGCTACGCAGGGGAGATTGATCCGCTGGAAAAATAACCGTCTCTGCTTTTTGTGTACTTTTGCAAAAATGTTATGCTCATGCCTTTACTTACAGAACCAGATCTGATCGTCAACTCAGATGGTAGCGTTTATCATTTATGCCTGAAACCGGCCGACCTTGCCGATACGGTGATCGTAGTCGGAGATCCCGGCAGGGTCCATGAAATTTCAGATCATTTTACCAGTGTTGAATACAGCTCCTCCAACCGTGAATTCAATACCTGCACGGGTTATTACCATGGCAAGAGAATTACCGCCCTGTCAACAGGAATTGGTACCGACAATTGCGATATTGTCATGCACGAGCTGGATGCCCTGGCCAATTTCGACCTGAAAACAAGGCTGCAGAACCCCCGGTTGCGCACGCTCACCATCGTCCGGATCGGCACATCAGGCTCGATCCAGCCGGATGTGCCCGTCAACAGGTATTGCCTGTCAACGCATGCCGTCGGACTTGACAACCTGCTTCATTTTTATCAAGGCGCCCCCGGCATTATCGACAGGGAGTTAACCGAAGCTTTTACAGCCTGGGCACCCTGGCCGGCCGACCTTTCAAAGCCCTATTTCGTTAAGGGTTCGGAGCGGCTTATCAATTTATTCAGCCCTTTTGCGGTAACGGGCATTACCGTAACCGCCCCGGGTTTTTACGGCCCTCAGGGACGCTTCCTGCGGCTACCTCTCACCGACCCTGACATGATCCAAAAATTGCAGAGCTTCAGCCACGAGGGCCGCCGTATCGTCAATTTTGAGATGGAAACCTCCGCACTGTATGGATTAGGTGCGCTGATGGGTCACGAAATGGTAACCATATGCGCGCTCATCGCCAACCGTGCGACAGGTCAGTACAACCCCGATCATAAAACGGTGATCAAAGAGTTAATTGAACTGGTTCTCAATCAGATCACCCTGTAACAGTGGCTGCAAGAGAATTCTGCTCACCATAATCTGCAAAAACACCCATGACTCCCCAAACCGGAAACACCAGGCTTACCGCGTTGATCAACCTGCTTGACGAACCAGATGAAACAGCCTTTAACCTGGTGCAGGAGCAGCTGTTTTCGTTTGGTGCGGATGCACTGGTTCCCATGGAGGAATTGCTGGAGAACACCCTTGATCCCGTTGTCCAGGATCGGATCAGGCACATCATCCGCAGGCTGAACCGTGAAAACCTTTATGCTGAATTTGTTAACTGGCTTAGCCTGGAATCTGATGACCTTCTCAAAGGATTTATCCTTGTGTCGAAAACCCAGTATCCTTCGCTGGACCAGACGGCCATTGCCCTGCAGATCGAAAAGATCAGGAAGGATATCTGGATTGAACTCCATGACAACCTGACCGCTATGGAGAATGTCAAAATACTGAATCACATCATTTTCGACATCCACAAATTTGCCGGAAATAAAAAAGAAATACCGGCGCCTGAAAATTCCTGTATTAATACCTTCCTCGCAAGTCACCTGGGAAGTCCCCTCTCACTGGGTATTTTATTCATTATCATGGCTCAGAAACTGGGGTTGCCGGTATACGGAGTAAACCTTCCCCAGCATTTTATCCTGGCATACCTCTCGGAAGGCGGACTTGAAGATCCTGTTGAAGAGGATGTTCTTTTTTATTTTAATCCCTTTAACAGGGGAACTGTGTTTACCCGTCGCGAAATCGACCTGTTTATCAAGCAAATGAGGTTTCAGCCTGAAAAATCCTTTTTTTTACCTTGTTCGAATGCCGAAATTATCAGCCGGCTTATCAATTTTCTTATCTATACAAATAACCAATCAGGGTTCACGGATAAAACCGAAGATCTTGAAAATCTTTTAACCGCTTTTTAATGAAAAAATTCTTCTACCCGGCGTCCCTGGTCATGCTTTGCCTGATGTTATCAAGCTGGGGCTCGACCGGCCATAAAAAAATCAACCAGAACATGGCAGCCTGTCTGCCCGCCCGGATGGCATTCCTGAAGCCCGCATGGACCGATATTGTTACCAACAATGCCTCTGCCGCCGATTACAGAAAGAGCTCCGATCCGAATGAATCGCCCCGACACTTTATTGATATCGACAATTATCCCGAATTCGTTCAGTCGGGTTTTATATCCCAGATCTATGATTCGGTTGTCGCCCATCATGGCTCCTCCTTTGTGATCGACCAGGGCATTCTCCCGTGGGCGACACTCATCACCTTTGACTCGGTAACGGCATGTTTCCAACGTAAGGACTGGAACAAGGCGGCATTATTTGCTGCCGACCTGGGCCACTATGTTGGCGACGGGCATATGCCCCTGCATATCGCGGCAAACTACAACGGCCAGTTTACAGGTCAAACCGGTGTTCATTCGCGGTATGAAACCACCATGGTGGGCCGGTACGCCAGTCAGATCGTTTACCCTGTTGATTCAGCACAATATATCCAGGATGTGAGCGGGTATGTTTTCAACTACCTGTATGATGATTATAAGTACGTCGACAGCGTTTTGTTGGCCGACACCTATGCAACCACCCAGGCAGGATCGACCACTTCCGATGCCTATTACCAGTCATTCTGGGCAAAGTCGGGAGGTTTTACCATCCTGATGATGCGCAATGCCTCCGATGCCCTGTCAAACCTGATCTATACCGCCTGGGTGCGTGCAGGAAGCCCCGACATGACCCCCTATGCGATCGATGAGCATGCGGCGGCGGGTCAACCGAAAATACTGTCAGTATCTCCCAATCCATTCAGCCAGTCAGGTTATTTCCAGGTAGAAATCCCACGCGACAACATGATCGTGGAATTCAGGATATACGATGCAAACGGGGTATTACGCGATTCCCTTTTCAATGCCGCAATGGCCAAGGGAATTCATAAAATCAACTGGAATGCCCGTGAAATGCAGCAGGGTATTTATTTCGCAGTCATGAAATCAGGGTCCTGGAAATCCACCCTGAAATTCATCGTAGCGCCCTGACACTGCTCACTTACGGAAGAGTTTTACTGCTGTTTTGAAAAGAATTGAAAAATATTCTTTCAGGCTGTGATTCTCAATATATCGCATATTCAACCGGATTTTCGCCGGCATTACCTCTTGCACGTAACTCTTTTCGGGGTCGGCCGCCCTGCCCAGGATTGCGTTCTCATCCATGTATTCGATGGAGGCATAATCGGTAATGCCCGGTTTTACGGTAAGTACGATCCGCTGCTCCGCTGTATAACAATCGACATATCTGCGGATTTCAGGACGCGGGCCGGCAAGGCTCATCTCTCCCTTCAAAACATTGATCAGCTGGGGCAATTCATCCAGCTTGTATTTCCGCAATAAATACCCTGCCCCTGTAATCCTGCTGTCGCGGGCCCCAATCGTCAGTCCTCCCGATTTTTCGGCGCCGCTCCGCATGGTACGGAATTTAACCAGCCTGAAATCCCTGTTATCTTTCCCGACGCGTGTCTGCAGGTAAAATGCCCCCCCCCGTGATCCGATGATCACGATAAAAAAGATCAGCAGAAAGAGAGGCAGCAGCAACAGCAGCCCGGCAAGGGAAATCACAATGTCGAAAAAACGTATCATAGGGAGCAATTAAACCCCGGCAACGCTGCCAACCGAATCAACCACAGCCTGTACCACCGTATCCACCATTGCATCGCTCAGATCATAGTAGACCGGCAAACTGATCTCACGGGAGAAATTATCATAGGCAACCGGGTAATCCCTGATCGCATACCCCTCATTCCTGTACCAGGTCATCATGGGTAAGGGAACGAAATGCACGTTGACCGAGACCTCCCTGCTGAAGATTTCCTGAATGATCCAGTCGCGCTGTTCTTCGGTGATGCTGCGGATCCTTAATAAAAACACATGGAAGGAGGATTTTGCCGAACCATTTTCAAAAAGCGGGAGCTGTGCCCAGCCATATTTCCCGAAAGCGGCAGCATAGCGGTCAAAAATGTGCCGGCGTTTTACCAGCATATCATTATCATATCGTTCCAGTTCAACAAGCCCGATAGAGGCCTGGATGTCGGTCATATTGCATTTATAACCGGGTTCAATGATGTCGTACCGCCAGCCGCCAGCCTGCGTTTTAGCAAGCGCATCCTTAGTCTGGCCGTGTAATGATTTGGCATTCAGGGCCCGGTAAATCTCCTCGTGATCGAACGGTTCGGGCAGGTTCAGGCAGACTGCGCCTCCTTCGGCGGTGGTAAGGTTTTTTACCGCATGGAATGAATAAACCGAGATATCGGTAAGACTTCCGACCTTCATGCCATGGTATTGCCCCCCGATGGAGTGAGCTGCGTCGGCCATCACCAGGATGCGGTTCAACCGGAGCTGTTCCGGCGACCCGGGATTAAAGAGGCGCCTGACATCAGGCTTTCGGACCAGTGCATTGATGGCGTCATAATCGCAGGGCCAGCCGGCAATATCTACGGGAATGATCACCTTGGTGCGGGAAGTAATGGCGTTTTCAACCGCGGCGACAGACATATTAAAATCCACCCCTGCATCCACGAAGACCACCCTGGCGCCGCAATGGGTCACCACGTTGGCGGTAGCCGCGTATGTATAGGCAGGCACGATAACCTCATCTCCCGCCTTAACGCCAAACCAGTGGAGCATCAGTTCCAGTCCGGCCGATGCTGAGTTTACGCAAAGCGTTACCTTTTGACCGCCATATCCGGTGAGCAGTTTTTCGAATTTTTTTGTTTTAGGCCCTGTGGTAATCCACCCGGAACGGAGCGTATCCACAACTTCATCGATGATACGCTGATCAATACGGGGAGGACTGAATGGGATCATGGTTTCCGGGTTATACTGTTTTAAGAAAACGAAGGATATTTGATTCGATTCTTGCAAGGATATCGACGTTTTCGGCCCTTACAAACTTATCGCCGGTGATTCCTTCAAAGAGTTCGATATACCGATCGGAAATCTCTTTTATCCAGGCATCACTCATTTCGGGAACCTGCTGCCCCTCCTTGCCCATAAAACCATTGGCCATAAGCCATTCGCGAACGAATTCCTTTGAAAGCTGGCGTTGCTGGATCCCGGCAGCCTGGCGTTCTTCGTAACCTTCGAGGTAAAAATAGCGGGATGAGTCGGGCGTATGGATTTCATCGCACAGGTAGATCGTACCGTCGTGGCCCTTCCCGAATTCATATTTGGTATCAACCAGGATAAGTCCCTTTTGTGCGGCGATTTCAGTTCCACGCTTAAACAGTGCATAGGTGTACTGTTTTAGCAGTTCATACTCGTTACGGGGAATAACACCGCTGGCGATCAGTTCGTCCTCCGTGATGTCCATATCATGACCTTCGGCAGCCTTGGTGGTTGGCGTGATGATCGGTCTGGGAAACCGCTGGTGTTCCTTCATCCCGTCAGGGACGGGAACACCGCATATCTCGCGGGCTCCCTGTTGGTAGGTGCGCCAGGAGCTCCCGGTTAGATAACCCCGGATGATCATCTCGATGGGGTAAATGTTGCAAAACCGCCCGATGGTAACATTGGGATCGGGGGTAGCGATCTTCCAGTTGGGACAGATATCGACCGTGGCATCCAGGAATTTGGCGGCGATCTGGTTCAACACCTGCCCCTTGTAGGGGATTCCTTTGGGCAGGACAACATCAAATGCCGAAATCCGGTCGCTGGCGACCATGACCAGGTATTTATCGTCAATATTATATACATCGCGGACCTTGCCTTTATACAGGCTTTTTTGTCCCGGAAGCGCGAAGGCAGTTTTCAGAATTACGTTTTGCATTGGTTGGATGTTTTTACAAATATAGGGAACAAACTCTATTCATTACTGTATGCTGAGATGATCCGGCTTACCAGTTTGTGCCGGATAATATCTGACTTGTCAAGGTAAACGAAATCGATGCCGGGAATATTATCCAGGATGGTTTGGGAATGAACGAGCCCGCTCACCTGGTTTTTTGGCAGGTCTATCTGGGTAATATCGCCGGTGACAATAAACTTGGAGGATGCCCCCATCCTGGTGAGGAACATCTTAAGCTGGCTTGGGGTGGTATTCTGGGCTTCATCGAGAATGGCAAACGCGTTGTTGAGGGTGCGCCCGCGCATAAAGGCCAGGGGGGCGATCTCGATGATCCGGTCTTCGATATACTGCAGCAGTTTCTGGGTAGGGAGCATATCGCCGAGGGCATCGTAGAGCGGCTGCATGTAGGGGTCGAGTTTTTCTTTCAGGTCACCGGGAAGGAAGCCCAGGTTTTCGCCCGCCTCAACGGCCGGCCTGGTGAGGATGATCCGCTGGATCTCCTTGTTTTTTAAGGCACGTACCGCAAGTGCAACAGCAGTATAAGTTTTACCTGTTCCGGCGGGCCCGATGGCAAAGAGCAGGTCGTTTTTCAGGCTGCTTTCAACGAGTTTCCGCTGGTTTGCCGTGCGGACCCTGATCATGAGCCCGTTCTTCCCATGAACCAGAACATCAGCATTCCCTTCCGTTCCCATGACGGATCCGGTTGATTCCGAACCCATGATCACCGGGATATCGCTTTTTGCCAACCGGCCGAACTTCTCAAAATAGAGAACCAGGGTCCTGAATCTCTCCTCAAAATCAAGCAGGTCGTTCTCCTCGCCATATGCTTTTACATAATTGTCGCGGGAGACAATCTTTAACTTCGGGAACAGGTTACGGACAACATCCAGGTTTTGGTCATTAGCGCCAAAAATGTCAAGCGGATGAACGGATTCAATGTTGATTATCTTCTCACTCATGAAATAGTTGTACCTTTGAATACGCAAAAGTACGAATTATTCTATGGCAATCATAACGCTCACAAGCGACTGGGGACTTAAAGATCATTATGTCGGATCAGTTAAAGGTGCTATCCTGCGACAATTGCCCGAGGCCCGGATTGTAGACATCTCGCACCAGATCCCGGCCTTTGACCTGAACCAGGCGGCATTCATCATTCGTAATTTCTACGGCAGTTTTCCCGAAGGGACCATTCATATTATTGCCATCAATTCAGAGGCGGCCACCGACACCCCGCATACGCTGGTTCATTACCACGGCCATTATTTCATCGGGGCCGACAATGGCATCTTTTCCCTGCTTTTTGATGAAAAGCCCGACCGGATCATCGAACTGGACATCATCCAGGATTCCGACTATTTTACCTTTCCTTCGCGGGATGTTTTTGTGAAGGTCGCCTGCCACATTGCCAGCGGGAAACCCATCGGGGAACTTGGACACCCCAAGGCCGGGATCATCCAGCGGATGGCCTTCAAACCGGTCATCCAGGATGACCTGATCAGGGGAAAGGTCATCTACATTGACAATTATGAAAACGTGTTTGTCAACATCACCGAGAAGCTTTTCACCTCCATTGTAAAAAACCGCAAATTCGCCATCACGTTCCGTTCGCCAAATTACAGGATCACCACCATCAGCAAATCGTACAAGGATGTCAACCCGGGTGAGATGCTGGCGCTTTTTTCCACCAGCGGCTACCTGGAAATAGCCATTTGCCAGAGCAAAGCAAGCAGTTTGCTGGGGTTGAAGATGGATCAGATGGTGCTCGTTGAATTACAATAATATAAAAATTATGGAAAAATCAAAAAACATTGCCCTTGTTGCCCACGACAACCGCAAGAAAGACCTCGTGGAATGGGTTGAGTTCAACTACAAGACCCTGCTGGGCCATCATCTCATCTGCACCGGCACTACCGGCAAACTGGTAGAAGAGACGATCCTCAACAAACTGGAGGAGGATGAGAAGATCACCTTCGATATCGTGAAGCTGAAATCGGGGCCACTGGGGGGCGACCAGCAGCTTGGAGCGCTTATTTCGGAAGGGATGATCGACCTGCTCATCTTTTTCTGGGATCCCATGCAACCCCAGCCGCACGATGTGGATGTGAAGGCATTGTTGAGGATTACCGTGGTTTATAACATCCCCACAGCCTGTAACAGGTCAACCGCCGACTTCCTGATTTCCTCCCATTTGCTGAAGGAAACCTACTCCCCCAAACTCGTCGATTATTCGGTCTATATTTCACGGCAGACACCCTAAAATCTTCCTCCGGGTGCATTTTGATGGCTGAAAATTGCTAATTTTGCACGCCCTTAACCAATGTGCACATGTTCACCCTTTTTAAGAAAGAGATCAACGGGTTCCTGAACTCACTCATCGGGTACATCGTTATGATTGTTTTCCTGCTGATGACCGGGCTTTTCCTCTGGGTTTTTCCGCTCGAATTCAACATTCTCGATTTTGGCTTTGCCAGTCTTGACGGGTTGTTCATTATGGCTCCCTTTGTCTTCCTCTTCCTGATCCCTGCCATCACCATGCGTTCATTTGCAGATGAAAAGAAAAGCGGCACCCTGGAATTGCTGATGACACAGCCACTGACCGATCTGCAGGTTATCATGGCCAAATATTTTGCAGGAATCGTACTGGTCATTATTTCCCTGCTGCCGACACTGGTATATTACGGCTCGGTTTACATGCTTGGACTTCCTGCCGGCAACCTCGACTCCGGCAGCATCTGGGGCTCCTACCTTGGGTTGCTTTTCCTGGGTGCCAGCTTTGTGGCCATCGGTATTTTCGCCTCTTCCCTTACCGATAACCAGATCGTTTCCTTTATCCTCGCGGTGTTCATCTGTTTTTTCCTTTACATGGGATTTGAGTTTATCTACAACTTCGTCGTGTCGGGAAAAACCGGGCTGATCATCGAATCGCTGGGACTCAATGCCCATTATTCCTCCATGAGCAGGGGGGTGATCGACAGCCGTGACCTGATCTACTTCCTGAGTGTCACAGCTCTGTTTGTACTTCTTACAAAATTGTCGTTGGAAAGCAGAAAATGGTAACCGATCGTATGGCAGATAAAAAGAAAAATATCAAACGTGGCAATGTTACCGGGCTGTTTCTTGGCCTGGCGATCATTGTTCTGGTAAATATCATTGCCTCGTTTATCTTTACCCGGGTTGACCTCACTGCCGAAAGGCGTTACTCCCTCGCCCCCGCTACCAAAATCCTGCTGAAAAAACTGGATGACGTGGTGTTTTTCAAGGTTTATCTTGCCGGTGACCTGCCTTCAGGTTTCCAGCGGTTGTCGAACGAAACCAGGGAGATGCTCGACGAGTTCAGGATATATAGCAAAAACATCCAGTATGAATTTGTCAACCCGTCGGAAAATCCCAACGCCAAAGACCGGAACGACGCCTACCGCCTGCTTGTTCAAAGTGGCCTGCAGCCTACCGACCTGAGAGTAAACAAAAAGGGTGTCTCCTCCCAGATAATTCTTTTTCCGGGCGCCATTGTCACCTACCATGGAAAACAAATCCCGCAGCAGTTGCTGATGACGCAACTCCAGGAAGATCAGAACAAAGTACTGAACAACTCTATCCAGACCCTTGAGTACAACCTTGCCAGCGCCATTAAAAACCTTACGACCCCTGTCAAGCCACGGATTGCCATTATCGATGGACAGGGTGAACTTACCCAGATGGAGACCTCCGACCTTCAGAATTCACTTTCAGAGTTTTATAACGTTGAAAGGGTTGAGATCAAGAATAAGATCAGCAGCCTGGCCGTCAGGCTTAAAACAGATTCAACCAGCGATGTGCTGGTCAACAAATACAGGGCCATCATCATTGCCAAGCCAACCAGCCAGTTCGATGAACGCGACAAATTCCTGATCGACCAGTTCATCATGCGCGGGGGCAAGGTATTGTGGCTGATTGACCCTGTTTTCGCCAGTATGGACAGCATTAAGGTGAACTCCACCATGGGCATTCCCAACGACATCAACCTGGAGGACATGCTCTTTAATTACGGTGTAAGGATGAACACCAACCTTGTGCAGGACCTTACCGCACTGAAGATTCCGATAAAGACAGGCCAGGTCGGAAACCAGCCCCAGTTTGATTTTTTCACATGGTACTTCTTCCCGGTGCTGATGCCATCCATCAACCACCCGATCGTAAACGGGCTCAATGCCATCAAAACAGAATTTATCAGTACCCTGGACACGGTCACTGCCCCAGGGATCAAAAAGACCTACCTGCTTGAAACCTCACCCTATTCGCGCACAGTGAATGTGCCGGCCCTTATTGATCTTGAGATTGTCAAAAAACGGCCAAACGAGCGGGCTTTCAACAGAGGGCCCTTCCCGGTTGCCGTTCTGCTTGAGGGATCCTTTGCCTCCTCCTACATACACCGGATTCCTCCCGAATTATCAGAAAACCGCAGCCTTGGCTACAAAGCAAAAAGCAAGCCCACCAAGATGATCGTCATGACCGACGGCGATATGGTAAAGAACCAGTTTCATTATTCCCAGGGTTATCCCTTACCCCTTGGGTTTGATCAATATACCCGGCAGACCTTTGGCAACAAAGACCTGGCGATGAATGCCATCAACTACCTCTGCGATGATTCAGGCCTGATCTCCGTTCGTTCACGGGAATTGAAACTCAGACTGCTTGATGCTACCAAAGTTGAAAAACAACGCCTTCTCTGGCAACTGATCAACCTCTTACTCCCGATATTGCTGATCACAGGATTCGGGATCACGAAATTCCAGCTCCGTAAACGGTCGTTTGCACGTCCAGCCCGATAGATTCCAGTATGAAAAAAAACAGGTCCATTTTCGTAACATTTGTCATCCTTGCGCTGATCGCGCTGGCTCTCTGGCTTTCACAATCCAGCAACACATTCCGCCGTACCATCAGCGATTTCGCACTCAACGATTCGTCGAATGTGACCAAGATCTTCATCGGAGATAAAAACAACAACAGCGTAAAACTTACCAAGTTGTCACCGGGAAAATGGATGGTGAATGACAAGTACCCTACCCAGAAACTTTCGGTCGAGCTGTTGCTCAAAACCATGGTGGGGATCGAGGTTCAGTCGCCCGTGGCCAACGCCGCGCATGACAATATCGTCAGGGAACTTGCGGTCAATGCGGTGAAGGTTGAAATCTACCAGTGGGTTTACCGCGTCGACCTGTTTGGAATTATCAGGTGGTTCCCGCATGAGAAACTTACCAAGGTTTACTATGTTGGCGGCGCTACCCAGAATAACCTGGGTTGCTTTATGCTGATGGAAAATTCGTCAAAACCCTTTATCCTCTTTTTGCCCGGATTCAGAGGGTTTGTCTCTCCCAGGTACAGCCCTATTGAAAAGTACTGGAGAGATTACAACATCTTCAAAAAGACCATTCCTGAAATTGCTTCGATCATGGTTGAGATCCTTGCCGACCCCGACTATTCCTATGAAGTCAGGAACAACGGTAAAAACCAGTTTTCGATCCGGGGCCTGTCGGATCATGCCGAAATTGCTGATTACGACACCCTGAAGCTGCTGAACTTCCTGTCGGGATTCCGCAATCTCAACTACGAAGCGTTGCTGAATGACATGGACAAGGTCCGCAAGGATTCCATTCTTGCCTCGCAGCCCTTTATCATCATTTCGCTGACCGATACTTCGGGAAAGACCAAGAGCATTAAAACCTACCATAAACAGGGCCCTGAGGGCCAAACCGACCCCAATGGCATTCCCCTGCCCTATGACCTTGACCGCCTCTATGCTTCGGTAAACGACGGACAGGACTTTACGCTCATCCAGTATTTTACCTTTGACAAGGTACTGCGTCCCAAATCGTTTTTCGTTAAGGACAATCCCAAAAAACGCTGATATTTCCCTGCCCCTCCTTCTTCTTCACCCGGCAGTTGTTTGCCGGGAATCCCGCTTGTATTACCTCCCGGCTGTAATTAACCGCCAACCGCTGCACAGTTATTATTCCACGTAATTAGTAATTTAATTGTTATGATTTTTTTTATATTCGCACAACAGTAAAATCAACAAATTCGTGTTAACCCGATCATCTTTGCGTTTTAGCCATTTCATTTACAGATGATTAAATATTGCAGGGTGATTTAACTCATGGTGAAATGAAAAAATTACTGAGTGCTTACATCGCGGTATTGTTAACCATAACCCTCCCGGCACAGACCTACCTTCCCATCAGCAATAACATGGTCATCGGCAGCAACGCGAACATCAAGTTCGCCGCAGGGAACTATATATTTTCCGATGCCCCGGCCGACGGGGTGATCCAGATCAACGGCGTACAGAACATTGTGCTTGATGGTGACAGTTGCCGGGTTGACGGTATCGGGTCGGCCGGCTACATGATAAAAATCAACAATGCGCACAATGTGGTCATTAAAAATTTCGATTCGGTATTTCACTACAAATATGCCGTCTATATCACCAATTCCGACCATATCACCATCAACGGCAATGTGTTTTGTTGGAACAAGGCTGATTCGTCGGGGTGGATCGATGTATGGGCCGACTACACCCTGGCCCTGGGCGGCGGGGTGATGATGTACCAGAGCCGAGCAGTCAACATCATCAATAACACCATGACGATGCAGAACGACGGTGTGGCGATGTATCACTGTGACAGCGTTTCGCTGCATAACAACAACTTCTCCTGGAATACCTCCTATGGTATTCGGATGTTCTGGACCGACTCCTGCCATATTTACCAGAACAACTGCACCCACGTTAACAGGCCCCTTACCGACCCCAGCGATTGCGGAGCCATCCTGCTGATCGTTTCCAATAATAACAGTGTGGAAAACAACGACTTCTCCTATTCTGGCGACGGGATCTTCCTTGGCCAGTACCAGCATTCGAACATCCCCAACAACAACTATTTTGCCTGGAACGAATGTTCCTATTCGCCCCACAATGCCATCGAGGCAACCTTTGCTGATGGAAATGTATATAAGCATAACAGCTGCAAGTACAGTGCTTATGGCTTCTGGCTGGGATACTCCTTCAACTCGGTGGTTGACAGCAACGATATCTTGGGAAACTACCAGGATGGCATCGCGATCGACCGGGGTTTCAGCAATACCATCTCCAACAACCTGATCCGCGACAACCCCATCGGGATCGAATTATGGGAAGGTTCGCCGGCAACGGGCTACACCACATATCATTCGCAGGATTACCCAGTTCTCCAGAATATCTTTGAAGGGAATATTCGGGCCATCTCTTCGACCAATACAAAACATGCCATCATCACCGGCAACCAGTTTAACTACAGCGAATATGCAAGCATTTACTTCGACGGGACCTCCCTGACCGATACCATTACGGGCAACACCTTCAGGATGCCCACCGCGTATCATATGTACAACAACTCCGTTTATGCAAAGTATGCCCCTGGCAATCTCTTCATCCCGTCGGATAGTCTGCTGACAAGTAAAAAGATTTACGACAAAGGTGAAAACGCCTCCAAAGGGGAGGTCACCTGGATACCGGCATTACCCGGGCCGCCGGCAATGATTCAGGCCAATTCTCCCTGCGACATGGCCGAGCCATCGGCCGTCTGGTATGGTTACCCTGAAACAGGTTATCCAGCTGCCATCAAGATTCCTGATACCGTCTATTTTGACACTATCGAAAAAAAGACGGGAGCCGCCTCCGTCAAACTGGTGACAAGCCGCGGATGGGAAGTAGCCCTGAACTACCGGCCAGAGAGAGATTCACTGGCCGAATGGCACCTGACCGATAATGATACCCTCTGGTTCTGGGTCAGAACCATCAAACAGCCGCAATACGGGTTTCAGTATTTTACGATACGGGTTGGTGATGACCATGGCAACTATTATAAATATACTGCCTCCCCATCTCTGCTGAATGCCGCCAACCTTTCATGGAAACAATACAGGTTCCCGCTGGCCGGGAACGCCCAGTTTACCAGGTCGATGACCGGGACCATGTCGCTTGACCAGGTAAATTACCTTGAATTCCGCCCCGATACCTGGGATTACGGTTTCACGATGTGGGTCGACGGGGTGCAGTTTCATCCCTGCACCCCGGTAACATCTACAGGCCCCAATCCATCGGCAGTTTCAGCAACCCTTGCAAATTATCCCAACCCGTTTCCCGGAACTACCACCATTAGCTATACCCTGGAACAGGCAGGCCATGTAAAACTTGAAGTGTACGATTTCCATGGAACGAAGATCCGGACCCTGGCGGATGGATTCCAGCTTCTGGGTGATCATGAGATTGTGTGGGATGCATGGATTCACCGGGGAATTACGCAAAAAGGGACCACCGGTTCCGAACTGCCTGACGGCATTTACCTGTTGAAGATGACTACCTCCTCCGGGGTGATCACCAGGAAAATGCTCCTTATCAGGTAGCAGAAAACATCAATTCATATTACAACCACCACACCGCTTGCAGCCGCAGAAAGGTTGAACCGTTTATTGCCTGAGAAATCCCGGCATTTTTGCAGTTGTAAAAGAAAAATAGTCTCTTGATGACCTCCCCACTCCCCGCAAATAAAATCTTGAACAGTAATAATCAGTGAATCTTGAGTATTAGTTTTTTCAAGTGGGCTGGCACTGTTTTCTTAAAAGGCCTGTTTAATTGAATCCTCATTAAGAGATTCGTTTTTTTTCGAGTTGATGGTAACTGCTGTTTGAAAAAAATGCTAAAACAATATTGTGCTAACAGCATTTTCAGTTTTTCCATTTTTACTATGCTTGTGGCTAACAAGACAGCTAACGGAGAAAACATCGGGTACAACCTAAAAATTGGTGATCAATTTCAAGTTGAACATTCTGGGAGTTAGGTAGTTAGGGACAGCATATTCCTTGCCGTTGATATCGGTTATCCACTGATAGGAGATGGTGTTGGTGATCTGGAGCAGGTTGAAAACCTCCAGCGTTAACCAAACGTTTTTAAAAGCCCTGAGGGGGTTCTTTGAAGAAAACCGTGTATGGGTGCTGATCAGCTGTTTGGACAGGCCGATGTCGACCCGTCGATAGGGCGGGATACGCCACACCTGATCCTTACGGGGGGCATTCGGGGGACCAAAGGGCAGCCCGGATCCATAAACCAGGGTGAGATTCATCTTCCAGGATGGGAAACCCGGAATATAATCCTGGAAAAAGATCGACAGGTTCATGCGCTGATCGGTCGGGCGCGGGATCCACGATCCCTGGAAGAACTCTTCTGTTTTCATGAACGACAGGCTCGCCCAGGATTCAGCGCCCTTGACAAATTCACCATTCACCCTGAAATCGATACCGGCGGCATATCCGTGGGCATCGTTGGTTCCGTAGTACCTGATCTTCATGTTGTCGAGTTCGTAGGGAATCAGGTTTTGAATGTTTTTATAATAGAGTTCCGTAACAAATTTGAATGGCCGGCCCCAGGCCGTAAAGTAAAGGTCGCTGCCGGCAACCACATGGATCGACCGCTGGGCCTTCAGCCCGGGCACGATGGAGCCGTTCAGGTCGGTCATCTCCCTGAAGGTCGGTGACTGGGAATAGATGCCGGCCGAAAGACGCATTACCATCTCATGCTTCCAGTGTGGTTTAAAGGAGATATTGATGCGCGGATTCAGCGTAAGTTCTCTGTTATAATCATAGAATACACTGCGCAGTCCGGCGGTAAGGGAGATGTCGCTTGAGCCGTTCTTAAAGGTCCATGTATCCTGAACAAAACCTGTGTAACGGTTTGTATTGATGGTATTGTTGCTGTTGATTGAATTGGACAGCAGCAGGTCGTTTTTCGGGGGATGCTGCGACCCGATGGTGTCATGCGGATGGGGCAGGGAATAGCCTGCCGAATCCTGTAATTCCCATTCATTGACGGTGTTTTTAAAGAATTCGTGCTGATATTTCACCCCCCAGGTCAAGTTGCTTTTATCCTTCTCCCACGACCCGCGGTGTTCAATATTGAACACGGTACCATCAAGATAATTGCGGGCATGCTGCAGGTAGGCCCCCACACCAAGAACCTCGGGAACCTGTCCCTGGGTGGAACCCTGGTACACCTCAAGTTTGCTCAGCCAGTATTCGCCTGAAATATCGTAGGTTTCCGCCTCATAGGTCTGAAATGCGGAGGAGATCAGTTTCAGCCTTACATTCGGAAGTGGTTTATAGGTAAGGGTTACGGCCGACAACCAGTTCTGGTAACGGTCGGCCTCCTGGCCGTCAAAATAAATTTTAAGCTTATAGGCCTGGTCCAGCGTGCCGAAGCTGGTTTCCTGGGTTTGGGGAATCAGCTTATAGGAATTATCTACATAGGTACCCAGGATGGATATCTCCCATTTTGAATTGACCTCGTAATTAAGCACTCCCTGGAAATCAAAATAGCGGGGCTTGTAATTTCCTTTAGTATCAAGCCCTTTCAACAAATAGGAGTTTGTTTTGTAGCGGGTACCGAAGAGGTAGGACAACTTTTTTGAGATGGTCCCCTCCAGGTGGGCATCCGCGCCGAGAAGGCTCACGTCGAAAGATCCCGCAAATTCGGTAGGCTTTTTATATTTGATATCCAGCACCGACGACATCTTATCCCCGTATTTGGCATCAAAGCCACCGGCCGAAAAAGATATTCCCGAAACCAGGTCGGGATTGAGGAAACTTTGACCCTCCTGCTGACCTGACCGGACCAGGAAGGGCCTGTAAATTTCAATGTCGTTGACAAAAACCAGGTTCTCATCATAATTCCCGCCACGAACCGAATACTGGGAGCTGAGTTCATTGCGCGATGATACCCCTGGCATGGTTTTGATCAGGTCTTCGACGCTGGCGTTGATTGTTGGGATAAAGGTCAGCGCTTTGGGGTCGAGGCGGCTGAAGGTATTGGTTCTCAACTGCTGATCCCTGATTTCAACCGACCCGAGTTGGGTGGATACGGGCAGCAGGGAACGGTTCAGAACCCTTTGTTCCCCCGGCTTTAGCCTGACGGCAACCGAATCGGTTTCATACCCGACATAGGAAAAGAGGATAACCAGTTGTTTACCGGCAGGAACGATAAATTCAAAACGGCCGTCCTTACCGGTGGTTGTGCCGGTGGTTGTGCCCTTAATGGCAACATTGACAAATTGTTGGGAAGCAGATGCCCCCGAAAGCGAAACCAGCCCGGTAAGGGTGGCTGTTTCTTCCTGGGCAGAAAGGAGAGGACTCAGAAAAATGAACAGCAATAAGGGGATATAGGGCAATATTCTCAAGGCCGGGTTCTATTTTAAACGTTCCTCCTGCGATTTAAACTTTCCATCCTTCCAGGCTTTTATGAATTTTGCCCAGGCAAAGGGGTTAAATATGTTGAATGATTGCTGCTGACCAAAGTAATAGAGTTTGCTGGTCTGGTTATCGATAAAGTTACGGTAGTTCATGTTTGCATCCATGGGATAATTTTCGGCTCTCATCCTGATATCGGCGGCCTTAAGGTTCTTACGCGCGATTTCGAGATCATCGTCGGGAATTTTTATCTCCACAAAGGCCCGTTTAAAATCCTCCAGCGTGGGCCATGGAAAGATAAAGGCGGCAGCAAGCGTCAGGGTATCGGCGGTCATCAGCTGGATGAGCGAATACCGCTGTTTGGTGATGGTGTCGGGGATGATGAAGGAGACCGGTTTAAAACCGATGGCCGTAAACACAACAGTATCCTTCTTGTGGGCCACAAAGGAGAAATAGCCGTTGATATCGCTGGTTGTTCCGCGGTGGCTGAAGACGTCAATAATTTTGGTGTAGGGCACCGGGTTCAGGCTGTCGGCCGTAATGGTCATCCCCGAAAACTGGACCAACTGGCTGTTATCCTCTGCCTCATGCACCTGTTGTGTGTACGCAAGAAATGGGAGGGCAAGCAGGGCTATTAAAAAGGCAAGGCAGTTTCTCATTTGGAAGAGGTGGTTCTTAAGCTTTTAATAACGTGTTTTCCTGCTGTTTATTTCCTTATGATGCAGACAAAAAAAATGCTGTTACGGCGTAACAGCATTCGTTTACCCTTGAAAAAAAAATTACTTGGTAAGATATCCTTTTTCCCTTGCTTCTTTGATACAGACATAAACGCCTTTTTTATTCATATGGCGTAATCCTTCAGCTGAAACTCTCAGCTTGATGTCGCGGTTTTCTTCCTCAATAAAAAAGGTCTTTGTCTGGATGTTGGGGCTGAACCAGCGTTTCGATTTCTTATTGGAATGGGATACTTTATGTCCCTTGATTGCAATCTTTCCCGTAATTTCACAAATCCTTGCCATGACAGTTCTGGTTAAAATGGTAATTCAAAATGGAGTGCAAAGATATTCCATTTTTTTTAAACTACCAAGCATCCTGCAAAAAAAACAGTAGAACGAATGATTTGTATGAAACTCCGGGTATCATGCTATTTGTTTCCGGTAGAGAAAAACCCATCCCAGGTAACAAGCCACCAGGAAGACGCCGCCTCCCGAGATCGTCAGCATGGCCCTTGATCCGATTGAAAACCACAACAAACCTGCAGCCGTACTGGCAACCAGCGTAAAAATACTGGTCATGCTGTTGTAGAAACCTATGGCAGTTGCGGTTTCTGTTTTGTCTGCCATGTTCGAGATGATGGCCTTGGAGATGCCTTCTGTACAGGCTGCATAAAGGCCATAGAGAAAAAACAGCATCCCTGTGACAACCAGTGAGGAGGCAAATCCAAGTCCGGTATAAACGATTGAAAAAAGAAACAACCCTGTAATGAGCATTGTTTTCAGGCCAATCCGGTCGGCCAGGGCACCCAGTGGATAGGAAAACAGTGCATAAACCAGGTTGTAGAAAATATAAACCCCTATCATCATCGTATCCGAAAGATGGTGTTCTTTCAACACCAGTAACAGGAATACATCAGAGCTGTTGAAGAGGGTGAACAGCAGCAACCCGGCAACCAGGTACCGGTACCCGGTGGTGGCCTTTGACCAGTATTTCAGGTAGGAGAAAAAACCAATGGGGGGTCGTGCAGCAGGCAACTGGTCAGGTTTCAGAACCGGAATGTGTAAGGGTTTATCTTTCAGCAGGAAGGTCAGTGAAATCGCTACCACGCCCGGGAAAAATGCAATCACGAACATCAACCGATATTGTCCCGGGTATAACCACAGGAAGATCAGCGCCAGCACAGGGCCTATTGCGGCACCCACCGTATCCATCGACCGGTGAAAACCAAACACCTTGCCTTTGTGTTCCGGCGTGGTTTCATCACTCAGCATGGCATCACGGGCGCTGGTGCGGACACCCTTGCCAAACCTGTCGAGCGTACGCACGAAAAATATCCAGAGCGGCCAGGTGAACAAGGCCATGAGCGGCTTGGAGACAACTCCCATGATATACCCCGCCCTGACAAAGGGAACCCGTCTTTTGCGCACATCCGACAGTTTCCCGAAATAGCCTTTGCTTAACCCGGCCGTTGCCTCTGCCACCCCTTCCAGAATCCCGATCAGCAGTATAGAAAATCCGATGGATTTAAGGTAAACCGGCATGACCGGATAGAGCATCTCGCTGGCAATGTCGGTAAACAGGCTCACAAAAGAGACCAGGAGTACCGTCCGGGTAAGATTTTTTTTGTTAAACCACATTCCTCGCTAATTGTCGGTTACTTCAGATAATCCGCTGCAACACTGCTTAACTTGTTATTCCAGTGTTTACTGGCATCTTCCGCATTCCTGCGCGTCACCGCGTCGGCATATTGCAGCTTTTTCAACAGGGTAAATGCATTCATCCGTGTTTCGAACTCGTAGCCGGGGCCGGTGTAGGCAACCAGCTCCGGCAGGAATTCCTTCTTCCCGCTGTTTATCGCAAGTTCAAGCCATTTCATGCGGATGTTCCTGCCGCGCCAGCCTTCAAACCCCTTCGAGAGATCAAGATAATGGTCTGTTTGCCGGGGAAAGGAGAGGCAAAGGGACCCAAGGGCCAGTTCAACGTTCAGGTAGCTGGAATCCTGCAGCATGGCTTCAACTGTATTCTGCAGCAGGTCGGGAACAGGAGCAAGGTTTTTTAACGCCGATTTCCTGACATTGGCATCCTGATCCAGCAAAGCCTCCCTGAAAACCTCCACCACTTCAGGAGAGTGGGCCGGTCCCAGTTGCTCCAGGATCTCAGATTTCACCAGCCAGAATTTCTCCTGCCTGAATAATTTTTCCAAAAGATCTTCCTTTGTCGCCGTGGGGGTAGTCCTCAGTGCCACACAGGCATCGTACCGGTCGATCATGTTCTCCGCCTGCAGCGCCTGGGCTGCAAGCTGGTCAAAGGGACGGGTAAAGGTCACCTTTTTAAGGATTCTCCTGCCGGGATCAAACAGCAGGAAATCAACTTTTTTATCCCCTTGACCAGGGAATACAACCTCTGTGTTTTTCTTCTCAACCCATGCCGTCTGCCTGTCGGCAGTGCCATCGGTGTAATGAACCTCAAAGACAACCGGCATTTTAAACAGTCCTGTCAATTCATTTGCAGGCTGTACCTGGTTAACCTTAAAAACGATACTCCGTTTTCCTTCCAGATCAGCAAGCATGGAATCCCGCACATTATATTCGGGCTCGCCTCCCCTCAATATCCATTCATCGAAAAACCAGTTATAGGATCTTCCGCCTGCTTCGTAGCAGCAACGGATAAAATCATTGGTTTCGGCATAACCGAACTGATATTTTTCAAGGTACCTGTGGATGGCGCTTTTAAATGCCCGGTCGCCCATAACGTCGCGCAACATGTCGAGCACCAGGGAGCCCTTCTGGTAAATCCGCTGGACGCCTCCCTGTGATCCCCCTACCGGGTAACTGTTCTTCTTTGCAGCATCAAAGGCCATATTCACTTCATCGTTCCTGATATTCTCGTAATAATCGTCCCCATAGATACTCCTTTCGAATATTTTCGCATAATAGGTCGCAAAACTTTCGGTAAGCCAAACATCCCGATTGACAAAATGAGCCACACAGTTGCCGAACCACTGGTGGGCCAGTTCATGAGCGTTAACATTGACATAATTCCTCTGCCACCATGCTCTGGGGCTGATCAGCATATAATCACCAAAAACCGTACTGGTGGTGGTTTCCATGGCACCGTACATATAATCGATCACCGGAGCCTCCCGATATACCGGATAGGGATAACCAACGCCCATCTCCTGCTCGTAAAAATCGAACATCCTGGGCGTGTATTTGTAGGTGGTCGCCACCCTGTCGGACATACCGGTATAATACCAGTATTCAAGCGGAATCCCTTTCTGGGTTTTCGCCGATTCATACTGGTAATCCCCGATCACCAGCGAGGTGGAGAAAAACGGGTGATTTTTCTTCATTGCATAATGCCAGGTGCGGGTCTGATCAGGATTGTCGGTTACCTCAATACGCTCTCCGTTGGAAAAAACGTTGAAATTCCTGTCGAAGGTAATGAACAAATCAACCGTGATCCGGCCATCAAGATAGGGCAGCCAGCCTGCGGAACGATGCGCCCAGATCTCTTTCCGTTTGCCGGCCTCTTCCGGTTTCCAGCCGATAAAATAGATGGGGCCTGCCAGCGGAGTTGCCGTATATACTATGTTGATATGTGATTCCGGTGGTTTTACAAAGGAGGATATCTCCCACAGGGAGGGCTGCGGTATCACGATCAGTTTCCCAGCTGTTTGACGGAAGGTTACATTCTCATCGTTGACTTTAACGGAAACCACGGTGAAATCAGGGGTTTGAAAAATGATGGAATCGGCTTTGCTGCGGTTTGGCGAAAAGGTAAAATCAGCCGTCCCGGTTACCAGGTTCTGTTCCGGTTTAAACGATACGTGAGCCGTCAGGTGACTGATGGATACGGGCAGATCGGGCGGCACGGCGGAAGGGTCGGCATAATAGGTGACGGTCTTTTCCTGTGCGAATAACTTGTTGCCATAGCTGAAGAGCAAATTACCTGAAAGAAAAATCAGTATGAACGAAAAGATATTACGTGTTTCTCTTATAAAATACACCCTCATAACCGCTATTTTTAGTATGTTTGTTCCCGGATCGAACCAGGTTCGTCATCATGATTCAAAAGTAGTAAAATTCAATGAAGAACACCTCTCTCAACGAAAAACTCATACTTTACTTTGTTTTGCTGGGTATCGGCTCGATCCTGATAATCAGCACAGTCTCCTTTTACAGTACCAGGAGAGCGCTGATCAACCGGACCTTTGACCAGCTCACCTCACTGCGTATTGTTAAAAAAAACCAGGTGGAACAGTATTATTCCGACCGGGCCAGGGATATTACCTTTCTCGCCGGAACCCCTGCTGTTAAAGAGGCTGCCGGCAGGATCAACCTCGTTCAGTGTCGTGGCTCCCACGATCCCGGGCTTTTGTCCCCAAAACGGGAGGTTGCTCCTGCGAAGGAAAACCTTCATGATTTTGCAGCAACGTTCGGTCCCCTCGGACAGCATTTTTCCTCCTTTTTCATTTTCGGGAATGAGGATGGTTCTTTTCAAGGCTACCTTCATGATTCCGCCGTTACAGGAGGTACATTGCCTGTCCCCGCCATTCCCGACTCGCTCTTGACAGTGCTTCGGAAAATGCTGAAAAGCCAGCCTGTCGTATTATGCGATATCATGTCTGATGCAAAAACAGGAACTCCTTTCCAGTTGATCAGTGCTGCTATCAGCGGCAGTGTGCGCGGGCACGAAGAGATGTCGGGTATCCTGATCCTGGTGATATCCATGGACGGGATCAATGCCATGATGCTCAACAATAACCCGCTCAGCGGACTGGGGCTGAGTGGCGAGACATACCTGGTCGGACCCGATTACATGATGCGTTCCACATCGCGGTTTCAGCCGAAATCAATCCTGAAAACCCTGGTAAAGACTCCGCCTGTGCTCAATGCAATGGCCGGCAATGAAGGATCGGTCGCCGTGAATGATTACAGGAATATTCCGGTCCTTTCCTCCTATGGGAAGATCCTGGTTCCGGGCTTCCATTGGGCGATCCTGGCCGAAATTGATGTGCAGGAGGCCATGATTCCCATATACGAAACACGTACGCGAATCCTGATGCTCAGTGTGATCATCATGATCGTATTCTTCGTCTTTGTGATGGTAATTGCACGAAGGATAACAAAGCCCCTGTTGCGTTTGAAGGAGGCCACTATAAATCTTGGCGAGGGAAACTATGATCTTGAACTCCCGGTTAACACGCATGATGAAATCGGGGCCCTCACTGAATCGTTCAACATCATGGTCAGGCAGATCAGGGAGAAAACCACCGAACTGCAACAGGAGCGTTTTGGACGGATGCGATCGGTGATTGACGGAGAAGAGATGGAAAGACAGCGGCTGTCGCGCGAACTCCACGACGGGATCGGCCAGTTGCTGATCGCCATAAAGCTCCGCATGGAAAGCCTGTTATACCAGGATGGCAAGGATATCAGGAACTCAATCCAGGAGCTGAAAAAATATTTCGACCAGATCATCGACGAGGTACGCCGTATCTCAAACAACCTGATGCCTTCGGTACTGGAAGCCTTTGGCCTGGCGATCGGCTTCCGCAACCTGTTTTCCGAAACCGAAGAACACAGCGGATTACGCATTCATTTTGAAACAAAAGGCGATTGTGACGATCTGGATAAAAAAAGTAAAACCTATGTATACCGTTTGATGCAGGAGGCATTGAACAACATTGTAAAACACGCCGAAGCCAGTGAAGTATGGGTGAGCCTGGCCAGGACCAGCGACTTGCTTGCATTACGGATCCGCGACAACGGGAAGGGCTTTTCCTTGGAAAAGGCTGAGAAGGGAGGCGGAAACGGTATTCATAACATGCGCGAGCGTGCCAGTCTGCTTGACGGACATATCGAGATCCTCGCGGAACCCGGGAAAGGAACCCATATCACTGTTCATGTACCAATTATTTCAACCTATGTCGAAAATCAGGATTTTCCTCGTGGATGACCACCAGCTCGTGCGGGATGGGATCAAAGCATTGCTGATGAGCGCCGAAAACCTAACCATTCTGGGGGAAGCTGCCTCCGGGAAGGAGTGCTATGAGAAAATTGCCATCGAACCTCCCGATATCCTCATCCTGGATATTTCATTACCCGACACGACCGGCATTGAGATCACAAAACGAGTCAGTGTGGAATATCCGCAGACACAGGTGCTGATCCTGTCGATGTATACCAATGAGGACTTTATCTTTAATTCTGTAAAGGCAGGTGCGCGCGGATACCTTCCAAAAAACACCTCACGCGAGGAGTTGCTTACGGCCATCCAGACCATTTACCAGGGTGACGAATTTTTTTCCGACTCCATTTCCCGGATCATGCTGAAAAGTTATGTACGCAAAGCCAAAGAAGATGACACCATGCCCCAGCGCGGGCCGGTGCCGCTGACGACCCGAGAAATCGAGATCCTGAAACTTTTCGCCGAAGGGTTCATCAATAAAGAGATCAGCGATCAGCTGGATATCAGCATCAGGACTGTTGAGACCCATAAAAATCATATCATGAAAAAACTTGAGCTGAAGTCAACAGTGGAACTGATCAAATACGCCATCAGGAATAAGATTGTGGAGATCTGACAGTTGGAAGCTGCCGGAGAAAGGAAGCGGTGAAGAATAATACGTATGTTACGTATGATCCCATAGGTTTTTTACCCGATTAAATTTCAGTATTTTACAGGATTGCAGGGGAAATTCAATCACCCTAACATTGCATGTGAAATTAATAACAAATCACTTGTGATGAGAAGATATTTTACCCGGTATAAAGCCTTCGTCCTGGCGGGTCTGCTGATGGTGCTTGTGAATTGCGTTTACGCCCAGCTGCAGGATGAAAACAAGATGGATGAAAAAGCCGGTACCGGCGCTGCCTTTAGCGTAGGAACCGACATCGTAAGCCGTTACATCTGGCGCGGCGCCGATTACGGCAATTCCCCTGCCGTTCAGCCGAGTGTTGCTTTTTCGGTTGCCGGGTTTAAGGCAGGGTTCTGGGGATCCTACGGCCTTGGCCAGTATTCAAAAAAGGTCAACGACAGCACGGTCGTCAGCATGGGCCATTATGCCGAATTTGACTTTTACCTTTCCTATACTCTGAAAGGATTTACCCTGATGGCCTATGATTATTTCCTGCCAAACTCCCTCGATCCGAACAACGGGAACAAGTATTTTAATTTTAAAAACAAAACAACCGGCCATACCCTGGAGGTTTGTCTGTCATGGGCAGGCCCCGACAAGTTCCCACTTCAGCTTTATGCAGGCACGCTTGTATATGGTGATGACAAAGAAAAGAATGCGGCGGGGTTATATGAAGGCAGTAAAAACAACTATTCCACATATTTTGAAATTGCCTACCCCTTCAGCGTCAAGGGGCTTGGCATAAAACCCTTCGTTGGCGGCATTCCGTTGGGATCAGGCTGGTACGGCCCTTACGGCGGCATTGTCAATGCAGGATTGACGATTTCGAAGCCCATCACCATTACCAAAGATTTTTCCATCCCGGTAAGCGGGTCATTGATTACGAATCCACAGGCACAGAGTGTGTTTTTGGTATTTGGCATTTCATTATAGCGTTGTAAATCATAAATCTAAAATTCATTTTATGGGATCAATTGATGTAGGTTCAACCGGGTTTATGCTGTTATCGGCAAGCCTGGTAATGTTGATGACGCCGGCTCTGGCGTTTTTCTATGGCGGTTTGGCCTCCAAACGCAATATTCTGGGGATCATGATCCAGAGTTTTGCCTCTCTTGGCTGGACAACGGTGCTTTGGTTCATTTTCGGCTACTCGCTTTGTTTCAGCGGCGGCGTTGGCGGAATTTTCGGCAACTTCGACAAGGCATTTCTCAATGGAGTAAGCATCGATTCGATGTATTCGGGCAATGGTAAAATTCCCGAAATCGTATTCTTCGTTTACCAGATGATGTTTGCCATTATCACCCCTGCGCTGATCACCGGCGCCTTCGTAAACCGTGTCACTTTCCGTTCCTACATGATCTTCCTGACCGTATGGCAGATCATGGTTTATTATCCGTTTGTCCATATGATCTGGGGTAATGGGTTACTCGCCCAGTGGGGAGTTCTTGACTTTGCCGGTGGTATCGTGGTACACGCAACGGCTGGTTTTGCAGCATTGGCATCGGTATTCTATGTTGGTGCCCGCAGTGATAAAAATTCGACCCCGAACAGCATTCCCCTGGTTGCTATCGGGAGTGGACTTCTTTGGTTTGGCTGGTACGGTTTTAATGCCGGCAGCGAATTACAGGTGGATAAGATCACCGCACTGGCTTTTATCAACACGGATGTGGCCGCCTCGTTTGCAACGGCTGCCTGGGTTGCCATTGAATGGATTCGTGAGGGGAGGCCGAAACTTTTAGGGTTGCTTACGGGTTCCATTGCCGGTCTCGCCACCATCACGCCCTGTGCGGGATTTGTACCCATGTGGTCGGCACCGCTTATAGGGATGGCAGCGGGAGGTACCTGTTACCTGGCCGTCCAGTTGAAAAATAAAATGAAGTGGGACGATGCCCTCGATGTATGGGGGGTCCACGGTATCGGCGGTGTGCTGGGTACCATCCTGCTGGGTGTGTTTGCCTACAATGCCGTTAACCCTGCCGTGGTTACCAACGGACTTTGGTTCGGGCAAACCTCCTTCTTCTTTAAACAGCTGATCACCGTAGTGGCAGCCTCGGCTTATGCCTTCATCTTTACTTACATCATGCTGGCATTGATCAATCTTGTCACGCGTGTAAGGGTGTCGGAAAATGAAGAGATGGCAGGCCTCGATGCTGCGCTGCATGGTGAAAAAGCATACGACGAAGGATCACTCTGATCCGTAGGCAAAAACCCCGGGTTGCCTTCCTGCCTGAGCGGAGCTGGCAATAATCCCGGCAAGTCAAAATAACACGATGTATATAAAAAACCGTCTATCCAATATTTAGACGGTTTTTTTTTGCACTTTTGTAATGATCAACAAGTCGAGATGGAAGAATTTTCTACAATAAATGAAACCGGGAATTACCTTGGCGAAATTCTGAAAACCGGAAAAAGTATCGGGTTTGTCCCTACCATGGGGGCATTACATGCAGGACACCTTTCGCTTGTAGCCAGGTCAAAATTGGAAAACGACCTGACCGTCTGTAGCATTTATGTGAATCCGACCCAGTTTAACAACAAGGAGGATCTCCAAAACTACCCGCGGACCATGGCGCGTGACGCGGCTGTTCTGCGTGAGGCCGGGTGTGACGTGCTTTTTGCTCCTTCAACCGCCGAAATGTACCCCGAAGGCGAAACTGCCGGGCTGGCCCTGGATTTCGGCCAACTTGACAAGGTCATGGAGGGAAAATCCCGGCCTGGACACTTTTCAGGGGTTGCCACGATTGTTGAAAAGTTATTCGCGATCGTCAAACCAACACGGGCCTATTTTGGGAAAAAAGATTTTCAGCAACTTGCCATCATCCGGCATATGGTAAAAACACTGGATATCCCTGTTGAAATAATGGCCTGCGAAATTATCCGCGAACCCGACGGTCTTGCCATGAGTTCACGCAATATGCGGCTGACCATTGCCGAACGCAGTATCGCGCCTGTGATCTACCAGGTGCTTATCAAACTGAAAGAAAAATCAGGAAAAATACCGGTACTGGAAACCCGGGAATGGGCTGTTAAAAAGATCCGGGAAATTCCTGAATTCCGCCTTGATTACCTTGAAATCAGCGACAAGGAGAGCCTTCAGCCTGTCTCAAACTGGAGCCATAAGGCCCGGGCCATGGCTTTTATAGCGGTTTTTCTGGGAGATGTCCGGCTCATCGACAATGTTGAACTTTTTTTGTAATTTTGCAGCATGATGCAGATTCAAGTATTAAAATCGAAGATCCATCGTGCCACCGTCACGGAGGCCAACATCAATTATGTTGGCAGTATTACCATTGACGAAGAACTGATGACTGAATCGAACCTGATTGAATTTGAGAAGGTGCAGGTTTTGAACATTAATAATGGCGAACGGATCGAAACTTATGTAATTAAAGGTGAGAGCGGAAGCGGGACCATTTGTCTGAACGGGGCCGCTGCACGGAAATTTTTACCCAACGACCTGGTGATCATTGTCTCCTATGCCACGATGGATTTTGAAGCAGCCAAAAGGTTCAAACCCTCCATTGCCTTCCCTGACGCCAAGAACAAACTTATTACGGGTAAAAAACCGCAGGAATGACCGAAATCCTTTCAGAAGAGGTGCCCCAGAAAAACCGGGCTGCCACCTTTATCAAATTTGTCATTTTCCTTGGACTGGGCCTGTTTATTATCTGGCTTTCACTGCGCGGGCTGACTCCTGAAGAACGGATCCAGATCATTCATTCTTTCCGTACTGCCAATTACAACTGGGTGATCCTCACGGTCACCATGGGGATCATTAGCCACCTTTTCCGTGCCTTGCGGTGGATGCTCTTTTTCGAACCAATGGGTTACCATCCATCGCTGAAAAACACCTTTTTCGCCGTGATGGTCGGATATTTTGCCAACATGGCCTTCCCGCGCCTGGGAGAGGTGACCCGATGCGGCATCCTGGCACGTTATGAGAAAATCCCTTTCAACAAATCCTTTGGTACTGTCATAACCGAACGCACCATCGATATGATCATCTTTATCTTCCTGTTTTTCATGATGGTTGTGACCCAGGCCGGCACCATCGGCCATTATCTGAACACCAACATTTACCCGAAATTTGCTGAAAAATTTCAGAACCCGATTTTCGATAAGGTCTTTTTCCTCTCTGCCGCCCTGTTGGTCCTCCTCTTTTTTTTAACTGTTTACCTGCTGCGGAAAAAAATTGCCAAATCAAAATGGTTTCATAAAATAACGAAACTGATCATCGGGTTCTGGGAAGGATTGAAATCGCTCAGCCAGATCCGCAAGCCCGGACTCTTTGTCTTTTATTCGCTGGCTATCTGGGGACTCTATTTCATGATGATCTATGTCTGCTTTTTCTGTTTCCCCGGAACCGGAGGACTCAATCCGGGAGCCGCCCTTTCATCGCTGGTTTTAGGCAGTGTGGGCATTATGGTAACCCCTGGCGGAATAGGGCTATACCCGGCTATAATACAGGAAACCATGTTGTTATATGGTATTACACGCACAACGGGTCTCGCCCTTGGCTGGATCTCCTGGACAGCCCAATCGACCATGATCCTGGTAGTTGGCGGAATTTCATTAATTTTACTTTCATTCAACAAAGAATCCAATGGAAAGGCTTAATCACATAAAATCAAAAATCTATTCCTGGGAGCACCTTCAACGGCAACTTGCCATCTGGCGTTTTAAAGATAAAAAAATCGTGTTCAGCAACGGCTGCTTTGATGTTCTCCATCTTGGTCATGTCGAATATCTTGCAAAAGCACGTGAACTTGGCGATCTCCTTATCATAGGGCTAAATTCCGACGATTCGGTGCGCCGCATCAAAGGGGCCCACCGCCCTGTCAACCCTGCAGAGGCACGGGCCGTTTTGCTTGCAGCCCTGTCGTTTGTTGATGCCGTGGTTGTTTTTGATACCGATACGCCTTATGACCTGATCAAAATGATACAACCCGATATCCTGGTAAAAGGCAAAGACTATGATGGGAAGGAGATTGTCGGATCCGATATCGTTAAGGCCAATGGCGGGCATGTTGAAACCATCGAACTTACAAAGGGATATTCAACAAGTCATACCATAGAACTTGCACAGAAAGTGCACATTTAGGAAGCCCTGATCCCGCAGGGGATATCGCACCATTCACTTTTTCATTATTATATGTCCAAACTGAAAACAGCTTTTTTTTGCCAAAGTTGTGGTGTACAGTCGCCAAAATGGATGGGCAAGTGCAATGCATGCGGCGAATGGAACACCTTCGTAGAGGAGGTTATCCAACGGGAGGACAAGGTATCGCTGGGCTCGGCGGTCAGAGATCCGCGAACGGTGGTGCCGGTTAAGATCTCTGAAGTCGTTTTCAGTCATGAAGCCAGGATCAACACCCACGACCAGGAACTCAACCGGGTGCTTGGTGGCGGCCTGGTTGCCGGATCACTCACCCTGATCGGCGGAGAACCCGGAATCGGCAAATCAACCCTGATGCTTCAGGTCGCCATGAAATGCGCTGATCAGAAGGTGTTATACATCAGCGGCGAGGAGAGCGACCAGCAAATCAGGATGAGGGCTGAACGGCTGGGATTTAAAAACGACAATTGCTATATTCTCACCGAAACCAACACGGAAGCCATCTACAGACACCTGGAACCGCTGAAACCCGGCATCATCATTATTGATTCCATCCAAACCCTCCAGACCGATGCCATCGACTCCTCGGCGGGCAGTGTTTCCCAGATCAAGGAGTGTGCTGCCGGCATGCAGAAATATTCAAAGATCACCAACACCCCGGTTTTCCTGATAGGCCACATCACCAAGGATGGCAGCCTTGCCGGCCCCAAGATCCTGGAGCATATGGTCGATACGGTTTTACAGTTCGAAGGCGACCGGAACTATGGCTACCGCATCCTTCGTTCGCTGAAGAACCGGTTTGGTTCGACCTCAGAGCTGGGAATCTACGAGATGAACGATACCGGCCTGCGGGAAGTTTCAAATCCTTCTGAGATACTACTAAGCCAGCGCGACGAAGCGGTGAGCGGCATTGCCATCGCCGCCATGGTTGAGGGCCAGCGGCCCATGCTGATCGAAACCCAGGCCCTGGTAAGCAGTGCCGTGTATGGCACGCCGCAACGCTCAACCACCGGGTTTGATGTACGCCGGCTGAACATGTTGCTGGCTGTACTGGAAAAACGCAGCGGTTTCAGGCTCGGGCATAAAGATGTTTTTCTCAATATTGCCGGGGGAATCAAGGTTGAAGACCCTGCCATTGACCTGGCCGTGGTAGCCGCAGTTCTTTCGTCAAACCAGGATTACCCGGTCAATTCCAAAACATGCTTTGCCGCTGAAATCGGGCTGAGCGGCGAAATCCGTCCCATTAACCGCGTGGAACAAAGAATCTCAGAAGCCGACAAACTTGGATTCGACCGGATTTTCATCTCCCGTTACAACACCAAAGGACTTGACTTTAAACGGTTTTCGATTAAAATTATTCCTGTTGCCCGGATTGAAGATGTTTATGAAAAACTCTTCCAGTGAGGTGACCCCGGTGTGGTGCAAACCACCGCCTGTTATTCCCCCTGGCTATCTCCCGATTCCAGCTCCTTTAAAATTTTATTTACATCCCCCTCTGTTGCCGAGAGTTTGTCTTTGCAGATCTTGATCAGGAGTGCCGCCCGTTTTACCTTTTCAGCTAAATCATCGACAGAGATATCTCCTGCCTCAATTTCAGAAACTATTTCCCGGAGTTCTTCAAACGCTTCGGTATAACTGGGATTGTCTTTCATGGCTGGTTTGATTTTATAAATGAACTTGTAATACTTGTCAACACTCCGTCGGCAACCACCGTTTTCAGGATGGCTCCCTCCTCCACATCATTCACACTTTTAATAACTTTCCCGTTCACCAGGGTAATACTGTATCCCCTTTTCAGCACATTGGCCGGGTCCATCAACTCTACCTGCCGGTTCAGGGTCCCGAGGGAAACAGCGGATCCTGAAATGAACCTTGCCGACTGAATGATAAGGTTTGCTTTTTCTGTCACAATGCACTGCCTTTGGGTCAGGAGGAGACGTTGTGCTGCCTTTTGTATCAGAGAAGCATCCCCCCTGATCACCCAGTTTTTATGGTAGAGAATTGCCGTGACATCCTTTCTGAAAAACTGCCCGATGCCTTCAATTTCCCGGTTCAGATCACCAAACTGCTGTTTAACGTTTTTCTGCAATGCTGCATTGACCGAATTTTGAAGCTGCCTGTTGCGGCTCATGAAATAACCGGTTTGCCGTTCCAGGGCCTTCAATTCATGCATCAGGTTGTTCCGGCTGGTACCCAGGCTTGAAACCGTCACCGATTTAAAGTACCTGACGGTATTCAGCATCCCAAGTTTCTCATCCTTCAGCCGGGCATGAAACCGTTGGGAGACAGATTCCTGTGCATTCCTGAGAGGAACAGAAAAATTATGAAATTTCTGGATCAGGAAATCGGCCAGTTCCGTAGGGGTGATCGCATTTCTGAAAGCAACCATTTCGGCGACTGTTTCATTGGTCGAATGACCGATGCCCGTAATCACGGGAATGGGATACATGGCAATCTCCCTGGTAAGTTCATAATTATTGTAGCAGGTCAGGCCTACATCCCCTCCGCCCCCGCGGATGATGGCCACTGCATCGAAATGATGAAGGACCTTTTTGATGCGGGCCAGCTGCCCGAGGATTGACTCAACCGCATGTTCGCCCTGGAGCAGCGAGGGAAACAGCATATAAAAAAAACGGTAACCCCACCCGTTCTCATCGATTACCTTCCTGAAATCGGAAAACCCTTTGCTCGTTTGTACCGAAATAATGGCAATCCGCTTCGGTAGCAATGGCAATGTCAACGATTTGTTGCTATTGTAAATGCCCTCTTGCCGGATCCTGTCGAGTGTTGCTTGTTTCTCTTTTTCAAGTTCCCCCAGCGAGTAGGATGGATCGATTTCGAGGATCGACAAACTCAGCCCGTGAAGGGGGCTGAACGACACCCTGGCACAGAAAAGAATATTGATCCCGTTTTTCAGCGGTTCATGCAGGATATTCAGAAAATTTTCATTGATCCGCTGGTAGTCATCTTTCCAGATGGTGGAGCGGATCTCGGCAACAATTTTCCCATCGGCTTTTTCAACCAGGTCGGGATAACAATGTCCCGACTGGGGATAAAGGTTGAGCTTGTTCATCTCGGCTTTAACCCAAAATGTACTGGTATAGCGTTCTGCCAGTGTCTTCTGGATACTCCTTGTTACTTCGGCAAGCGAAAAAACGGTTCTGTCATTTACCTGTTCGGCCATGATATCATCAATCCCTAAATAACTCCTAACCTTCTCAACTCCCAGAAACACCGGGCAGTTGCCGTAATGTCAACCGCGGCGTTGTGGGCCTCTTCAAAACCAGTCCTGAATAATTTAACATGCAGTTCCGACAGCTTAGGCCATTTGTTGCCGTAAGGCCCCCTGATCGCACAGAAATCAACAGTACGCAGCATGGTACAAATTTTCTTCTTGCTGGAGGTATAGTCCGGCATATGATTTCTCAGGAACTCCGCCCCCAGGATTTTCTCGTCAAAACTCATATTATGGGCAACCAGTAAATCAGCCTCTTCAACCAGCGATTGGAATTCGGTTAAAACCGTCGCCAGTGGCTTACCATCTTCAAGCGCCCGTTCTGTTGAAATACCATGAATGCGGGAGGCTTCTGCCGGGATGGTGAATCCCTCAGGCCTGATGATGTAATCGCCTCCTGCAATCTTATTGCCCTGTTTGTCGTAATATAAATATGCCAGCTGTACCATACGCGGCCAGTTATTCAGATCGGTAACGGGAGCTTTCCAGTTTTTTGGCAGTCCTGTTGTTTCGGTGTCGAAAAATAGATACATGGTAAAACGGTTGTGGTGAATTAATATCAGAGTTTCTTCAGGCTAAAATAGGAAATTCCGGCGGATGAAAAAAATGTTACCGTTTTGTCACCCTGCAGATGTTTTTCAATTTCCTTACCTTTGCCGTGAAACATCCGCCGCAGGAGATCCGGCAAACCGGAAGGCCACTGGCGCGGATCGCGATTAATCCCGGAATAGTTCCGCCAATAACTGAAAAACAACTATAACACCCAAAAACATGCCCTTTTTCCCAAAACTCATCCTGACATCGGTTGCCATCATGCTGGCCGGGTACCTGTTGCCCGGGATCCATGTAAGTTCCTTCTGGACAGCGCTTCTTGTTGCACTGGTGCTGGGTTTTCTGAATCTTTTTCTGAAACCGCTGATGGTGATCCTCACCATTCCCTTTACCATATTCACCTTTGGCCTGTTCTTACTGGTTATCAATGCCCTGATCATCATGATCGCCGGCGCATGGGTAAAGGGATTTGTCGTTGACGGATTCTGGTGGGCGCTGATCTTCAGCATCCTGCTTTCAGTCATTTCATCCCTGTTGGAAAAATTAGTCAGACACGATGAGACCACGCGTAATTACTGAAAAAAAAGAATTTATCGAGATTATCGCGCAATGCCAGTGGTGCCACGTGGCTATGACGGATCTCGAAGGGAAACCCTATCTGCTTCCGTTAAATTTCGGATACAAGGATGATGTGATTTATCTGCATGGTGCGCAGCACGGAAAGAAGATCGACATCCTCAGACAACATCCCGATGTGTGTATCAACTTCACCGCCGACCACCTGTTACGCTATCAGAACGAACAGGTTGCCTGTTCGTGGAGTATGAAATACAGGAGTGTACTGTGTTATGGCCAGGCTGAATTTATTGTACCGGCAGAGGAAAAAATCGCTGCTTTTCAAATCGTCATGGCGCAATATGCCAACCGCGAGTTCACGTTCAACCCCCCGGCTATCCGCGAGGTGAACGTCTGGAAAATAAAAGTCCTGAAATATGAAGGAAGATCCTATGGATACTGATCGCTGAGAAACGCTGTGACCCGAGTTCAGCTGAAAAGGTTAATTCAGTTTTATGATCACCCCCAGGTTGGCATGGGTTGAATTATACCCCACTTCGCCATTTACCCCGAATTTCTTTGTGAAAAACCATGAGGCACCAAAAAACACGCCGAAATAGGGGTATACAGGCGTATAGCCATGACTGCCGGGATGATTACCGGCAGAATGAACCGAGAAGCCGAGTCCCAGCGGGATACCTCCGTAGGTGTCCAATCCTTCAACATTCCAGCCATAATGATAGGCTGAGCGTGCGGCAAAGAAAAAATTGACCCACGATTCATTCCAGCCATACCCAAAATTATTCCGGAAAGCCGACGAGGTAAATTCACCTCCCAGCGTTACAATGCCCGGGCCTGCATCCCACATCCCTTTTTCCACCGAAACCTTTTCCGCAAATCCGAATCCTTCACCATTCCCGAAAAATGTTGCGCCGGGACCTATCCCGATATTTATTGACAAACTGCCAAGTTTAACAGGGTCCAGCGGTCCGCCGGAATATCCCTTCCAGGGAGAAATCACGCAAATCAGTAAAATCAATCCTGTTATTTTCCAAAACCTTCTCATCACGATAGATTTTATTTTACCCAATAACGCTAAAACCGGTTGAATTAATATCTGCGACCTGACTTTTTTCATGCAACAAACAGTCGTTGTCCTGCCTGCCTGTTGACCCACCAGGCGCATGCCTTGCCAAAAAGCCACCCGATGAAGGCTCCGGCAATCCACCCGGCAACCAGATCGCCGGGGTAGTGAACCCCAAGGTAAACCCGTGTATAGGCCCTGAAAAAGGCCCATAAAAGAATTAATACCGGGAAAAACCTGAACTGGTGTTTCAACACCCTGATCAGGAAAATGGCAAGGGCCAGGCTGGTGGATGCATGGGCAGAATAAAACCCGTACTGGCCTCCCGTATAGCCATGAACCGTATGGATTCCGGTGATGCCGGGCTCATGGGTCGGGCGCGGGCGTGCCACCCAGTCTTTTACGAGATTCGAAAGCTGGTCGCTCACCAGAACCACCAGGGCCGCAAACAGGAGAATCCATACCGACTGCCACCGGTAGCGCCGGATGACCGCATAAAGCAGGAAGACATATAAGGGAACCCATGTCAGGGTAGCTGTTCCGTAATACATCAACGGATCAACCACAGCACAATGCAATCCATTCAGGAAAAGAAAGAGTGACCTGTCGGTTGAAATCAGGGTTTCCAGCATGAACAGCAATTTACATTACCCGGACCCGCCAGGTATGATGTGTTGTGGGCAACAGATTTCCAGTACTGAGTAAGCGTTATGCGTTACGGTTCAACTCATCCCAAAGCACCTTCTTCAGTTTTTCCAGTCCGGTTTGCTGATGCGACGAAATAAAAACATGGGGAATGTCGGGCAGATCCTTGTTCAATTCCTCCAGGATCTCATCATCGGCCAGGTCAGATTTGGTAATCGCCAGGACCCTGTACTTGTCGAGTAACTCGGGGTTGTATTGCTCCAGTTCGTTGAGTAAAATATGGTACTCCTTTTTGATATCCTTCGAATCGGCAGGAACCATGAACAACAGGGCTGCATTGCGTTCGATATGCCGCAGGAAACGCAGGCCCAGCCCTTTGCCTTCATGGGCGCCCTCGATAATCCCGGGAATGTCGGCCATGACAAACGATTTTTGTCCCCGGTACCGTACGATCCCAAGATTAGGGACCAGGGTGGTAAACGGGTAATCGGCGATCTGGGGTTTTGCTGCAGAAATTACAGATAGCAGGGTGGATTTCCCGGCATTGGGAAAGCCGACCAGCCCGACATCTGCGAGCAATTTCAACTCCAGGACCTTCCATAATTCGATGCCTGGCTCCCCTGGTTGTGCAAATTTCGGTGCCTGCCGCGTAGGTGTTTTAAAGTGGTCGTTGCCCAGCCCTCCCCTACCGCCCGGTACAAGAATATGGGTTTGTCCGTCTTCGGTGATCTCGCATTCAAATTCGCCCGTTTCTGCATCTCGGGCAATGGTTCCCAGGGGAACATCAACAATCACATCGAGCCCGTTAGCACCGTGCATCAGCTGTTTTGAGCCAGCCCCGCCATGTTCCGCCTTCAGGTGTTTGGTGAATTTCAGGTGCAGCAAGGTCCAGAACTGGCTGTTTCCCTTTAGAATGACATGTCCCCCGCGGCCGCCATCCCCTCCGTCGGGACCGCCGTGTGCGTTGGTCCGGGTGCGCATAAAATGGCGCGACCCTGCCCCTCCGTTTCCGGAAGCACAATGGATTTTAACATAGTCAACAAAGTTTGATTCAGACACGGTGGATGGGGGTTTTATTTATGTGTTTATGACGGTACAAAGCTGGGCAAAGATATCGTCGATCGATCCTACGCCATGAACCTCCCTGTACAATTTCTTTTCTATATAATAATCTATCAGTGGTTTGGTATGTTGATGATATTGGACCAGCCGGTTTTTAATGACCTCTTCGGTGTCATCTTTCCGACCCTGTTCCTGTGCACGTTTCAGCAACCGTGTTACCAGTTCCTCTTCATTTACCTCGAGGGCCAGCACAAGAGATACGCCTTCACGGTGTTTGGCCAGCATCTGGTCAAGCTCCTGCGCCTGCTTCAGCGTACGCGGGAAACCATCAAGGACAAATCCTTTGACTGTAGTGTTGTTAACAAATACCGATTCCATGATGGCGATGAGCAGGTCATCGGAGACAAGTTGCCCGGCCTCCATAACGGCCTTTACTTTTAGTCCAAGCGGTGTTCCCTGGCTTACCTCGGATCTGAGAATATCCCCGGTAGATACATGTTTCCAGCCGAATTTCCCGGCAATTTTAATGGCCTGGGTTCCTTTACCGGCACCCGGAGGTCCAAAGAGAATCAAGTTAAACATACGATTTTTATTTAGGGTGACCGGGCGACTTTCCGCCTGAATATCAGACACGGGACAACCTGCGAAGTCACAAAGTTTGCATGTTTACAACGGGGACACGCGGTGTTCAGATAATTTGTTCAGCGGTTTTTACCTGCCACCCACACTCCTGCGATTATACTATTTGACAATCTCGTAAATATCCGGCAGATTTCTCCCGTAACCGTTATAATCGAGGCCATAGCCCACGATAAATACATTGGGGATCTCCATGCCAAGGTAATCGATGCCGAACGATTTCTGAAATGCCTCACGTTTAAAGCAGAAGCAGGCCAGGGTTACGTCAATCGGCTCTTTTACCCTGATATCCTCGAGAAGTTTATGGACGGTGATCCCGGTATCGACGATATCCTCAACCACAATGACATGACGTCCTTTCAGCTCTTCACCAACGCCAATCAGCTCCTTGACCTTTGAGGTGGTGAGCGTTCCCTCGTAGGAGGCAAATTTGACAAAAGAAATCTCACAGGGAATAGTCAGTTTGCGCATCAGGTCAGCGGCGAAAATAAAGGAACCATTCAGAACAGCCAATAATAACGGGTTCTTCCCAACATAATCCCGGTTGATTCCATCGGCAACCTTTTGCACTGCCGCTTCAATTTCATCTTTGCCGATAAACTTTTCAAAAAACAACTCTTTGACCTGTACCTTTGTCATAATCAACCGAATATTACTTTCATGCAAAAGTAGTCAAAATATTCTAATTTTGCCCGGTAACAAGAAATCGACAAAAGCATGGAACCCAAAGTCAGTATTATTATGGGCAGCACCTCCGATCTTCCGGTCATGGAGGCAGCTGCAAAATTTCTGAACGAGATGCAGATCCCCTTCGAAATCAACGCTCTTTCGGCCCACCGTACTCCTGAAAAAGTGGAGGAATTTGCGAAAAATGCCCGTGGGCGCGGCATCCGTGTGATCATCGCCGCTGCCGGAATGGCCGCGCATCTTCCCGGGGTAATCGCCGCCATGACCACTCTGCCAGTTATCGGAGTCCCCATCAAGGCATCTCTTGACGGCCTCGATGCGCTGCTGGCAATTGTTCAGATGCCCCCGGGCATTCCCGTGGCAACGGTTGGAATCAATGGTGCCCAGAATGCCGCCATCCTGGCAACTGAAATCCTGGCTGTCGCCGATCCTGACCTTCACCTGAAGATGGTTGCCTTCAAGGAAGATCTGAAGGTCAAAATTACCAAGGCCAATGAAGAATTAAAGGCAGTTACGTTCGAATACAGAGTTGTTTAACAATGGGGAAAAACCTATTTATTGCGTTTGAAGGAATCGACGGATGCGGGAAAAGCACACAGGTTAAACTTCTTGCTGAAAAGCTCACCGAGGCCGGCCACCGGGTTTATGTAACCTGTGAGCCAACCGGCGGACCCATTGGGTCGATCATCCGGGATATTTTCAACCACAGGGCTGAAGCCGATCACCGGACCATTGCCGGGCTCTTCGTCGCCGACAGGCTGGATCACCTGCTGAACAAAAAAGAGGGCATGCTGAAAATGATGGAGGAAGGTTATACGGTCATTACCGACCGGTACTATTTTTCCTCCTACGCCTACCATGGCACCCATATGCCGATGGACTGGGTCATCGATTCGAACTCCCTGAGCGCCGGATTGCTTCGCCCCAACCTGAACATTTACATCGATATCTCCCCGGAGGTAAGCATGCAACGGCTTAATGCAGGCCGGGCCTCGATGGAACTGTATGAAACCATGGAAAACCTTACCCTTGTGCGGTCAAAGTATTTTGAAGCTTTTGAAAAACTAAACCTGCAGGAAAAGATCTTCATTACCGAAGGTGCCCGTTCCCCTGAAATCGTTGCCGCCGATATCTGGGCTGAAGTATCACGGCTTGAAACACCTTCATCGACTGAAGGCTAACCCAGCTTCCTGATCATCATCAGGCCATCCCGTAATGGCAGCACCATGTTTTCGACCCTGTCGTCGTGCTGTACAAAATCGTTAAACCGGCAGATTCCGAAGGTATCCTTGTCCATCTTCACGGGATCCCCGGTTACTTTGCCATTCCACAGCACATTATCCGCCACGATGAACCCGCCTCTGCGCAGCCGGGGAAGGACCAGGTTATAATAGTTCAGGTAATTGGGTTTATCGGCATCAATAAACACCAGATCCCAGGTTTCATCAAGACCCGGAATAACCTCCAGAGCATCGCCGATATGCAGGACAACCCGCTTTTCCAACCCAGCCAGCCTGATAAACGACCGGATTATCTCCTCCTGCTCAGGGTTGATTTCGATGGTGTGCAACACGGCTCCGGCATCTCCGGGAAGATCGGCCTGATCGTTATCCATGGCCAAGGCCATGTTGAGGGCAGAATAGCCGGTGAAGGTGCCGATTTCCAGGATCCGTACAGGCCGGATCATGTGCGTGATCATTTGCAGGAAGGTACCCTGCAGGTGTCCCGAAAGCATATGGGGACAGACCTGGGAAAGATGGGTCTCGCGGCTCAGCTTCGCCAAAACCGGCAATTCAGAGGTTGTATGCTCAGCGGCATAGGTATAGAGATCTTCGTCGATCATTTTTGGTTAAGGATTTCCGGTAGCTTAAAAATTGACGGTTACAACGGTAGTTGAATTATTGTAAAAGGGCCATTCCGCGATGCGGAATGGCCCTTCAAAATTACCTGAAAACTGAGGATTTTTAGTTGTTTACCATCACCTTTCTTACCAGGTGACTGTCATTATTGCGTATCAGAACCATATACACGCCTGTCGGAGCAGGGCGGATATCGATTTCCGTCTTGTAGCTTCCTGAAATGGCGACATTTTCGGTTTTCCAGATGGTTACACCCAGGTTACTCGTCACTTCAATCGTATAGGTGCCTTGTTCAACGCCATCCATGCTGACCGTAAATTTGCCGCTGCTAGGATTCGGATAAACCACAAACTGGCTGGCGTGGGCAGGGCTGCCGATACCGGTAACCACAATCCAAACCTTGTTCGATAGCGGAGAGGAACAGCCGTTGGTAGTTACCACGCACCAGTAGTAACCAGTGTTATGGGTAACGGTGTAGCTCTGGCCCGTTGCTCCGGCAATGGCGGTTCCTTCGAAATACCACTGGTTTCCTGCAACTGCACTGCTTGTAAGCACTGCACCTGAAACAGTCACAACCGGTGCCGACGGGATGGCATTCATCGTTACATTGAGGCTGGCAACAGCTCCGTTTCCGCAGGTGTTGGTACCTTTAACCGTAACGGTACCTGTACCCGCTGCAGACCCATAGGTAACCACAATGTTCCGGGTTGTACCACCTGAAGTAATGGTGGCTCCGGCAGGTACGGTCCAGACATAGGTAGTTGCATTGGCAATGGCAGGCACACTATAGGCAACGCCTGTCGAACCGACGCAAACAGAGGCAGGGCCCGTGATGGTTCCTGCGGCTGCCGGTAACGGATTAACCGTTACTGCAAAGGCTGGTGATGACGTACCGTTTCCGCAGCTGTTGGTTCCTGAAACAGTGATGTTTCCTGAAACTGCTGTAACACCGAAATTAACCGTTATGTTCCGGGTACCCGCGCCGGTGGCAATGGTTGCCCCGGCAGGAAGTGTCCAGGTATAGGTCGATGCATTGAGAATATCGCCGCAGGAGTAAGCTACCCCGTTTGTTCCGGCACAAAGCGTAGCAGTTCCGGTAATGGCGCCTGCTGCATTTGGCATCGGATTCACGAAAAGGTTGTAGACCGTGGCAGTAGTCGCCGTACAAGCAGTCGCATTGGTGTAATTTACGGTGACAGTTTGTGCTCCAACACCTGTCCAGGTTACATTGATCGCGCTGGTTCCCTGTCCCGATACAATGGCGCCGCCGGCTGAAACCGTCCATACGTAGCCGGTCATCCCGCCTTCGGTATAGTACATGTTGCCGGTCGAACCCACGCAGGGGGCATTGTTGCTTCCGATGGTCGGTACCGGAGTGGGATTTACCGTTACTGTATAGGAAGTTGCAGCAGCGGCAACACAACCGTTTGCATTGGCATAGTTTACGCTTACGGTTTGTGCACCTGAATTATTCCAGATCACAGTCACCGTGTTGCTGGTAGCAGTGCCGCCGCCAGTAACAATACCGCCTGCAGATACAGTCCAAACATAGCCTGTCATGCCGGTCTGGGTCGTGTAAACAACCCCGGTCGTTCCCTGGCATACGGTGGCAGAGCCGGTAATGGTCGGTGTCGGCAGCGCATTTACTGTAACAGCATACGAGGAAGCTGAGGCAGCCGTACATGAACTGGCATTGGTGTAGTTAACGGTCACCGTTTTAGCCCCGGTTGTTCCCCAGGTAACGGTGATGGCATTGGTGGTTCCTCCGGAAGTAATGGTGCCGCCGGCTGAAACGGTCCAGGTATATCCGGTCATACCGGTCTGGGTAGTATAAACGCTCGTGGTTGAGTTCACACATGCGGAAGCCGGGCCGGCAATGGTCGGCACCGGCAGGGCATTGACGGTTACAGGATAGGCAACGGGCGTGGTGGCAGAACAACCGTTTGCATTGTTATAGTTGACATTTACCGACTGGGCGCCTGCAGTAGTCCAGGTAACCGTAGCGGAACTGGTTCCTGTACCGGCAGTGACCGTACCACCGGCAGAGGTAGTCCAGGTGTAACCTGTCATCCCTGTCTGGGTCGTGTAAACATTCCCAGTTGAAAGCGCGCAAACTGTCGCCGCACCGGTAATAGTAGGTGTTGGCTGTGCATTAACGGTAACGGCAAGGTTTGGTGAACCAGTCCCGGTTCCGCAAACACTCGATCCGATAACCGATACATTTCCTGAAGTGGCAACTCCCGAGAAACTCACGGTAATTGAATTGGTGTTGGCTCCTGCGGTAATGGTAGCTCCGGTGGGAAGCGACCATGTATAGGTAGTTGCATTGGCAATGACAGGAACGGTATAAACATAGCCTGTTCCGTTTTTACAAACGTTAACCGGGCCTGTAACAGTGCCTGCTGCGCCGGGTTGCGGGCAACCGGTGAGGAAGGTAAGGTCAATCCCATTGGAGGTACCGGCAACATTGGCTCCCCTGACCCTGAAATGGTAGGTGGTGTTTGTTACCAGGCCTGTAATGGCAGCGCTGACATTCGTATTGGCACTGCCGGTAACAGGTGATGGCACACCGGCAACCGTGGTGCCGTAGGCAACGGTAAGTCCGTAATCAAAAAATACGGTCGTGGATGAATTGTTCGCATTCACAATGCCATTTAAGGTCGCTGTTGTGGTTCCTATCGGGGTTGCAGCCGTAGTTGTGACGGTTGGAGGGGCTGTGGCTGTGGTGAAAGTAAGGTCGCCACCGTTGACAGTTCCGCCGAGGTTTGTTCCATTAATCCTGAAATGATAGGTCGTATTGGGTAACAAACCAGTCAGGTTGGCCAGTGAGGCGGTAACGGTACTCCCGGTAATGGTAAGGGGAACGCCCGGGACATTGGTGCCATAGGCAACCGTGAGGCCGTAGTCGAAGGAAACTGTCGTAGAAAATCCGTTTGCATTGACGGTACCATTCACTGTTGCAGTGGTTGATGTTAGCAGCGTTGCAGCAGTTGTGACAACAGTTGGAGGAATTGCCTGCGTGGTGAAGGTAAGATCGCTGCCATAAACGGTAACGCCTCCGCTGATTCCCTTTGCCCTGTAATGATAGAGGGTTCCGGGTGCAAGCGCTGAAACGGCGCCGGCAAACGGGGTATTTGTTGAACCTGTTACCGTGACAGGTAATCCGGCCACAGAGCTTCCATAGGCAACAGTAAGTCCGTAATCATACCCGGAAGTTACGGTGGCGCTGCTGGCATTGATTGTTCCATTAAGGGTTGCGGTGGTGGTGGTGATGGCGGTGGCGGCAACCGTCACAACGGCCTGGTTGGCCGAGAACTGGTAGGCGCCCATATCCGGCGGGTCGGTACGGGAAGTACCGGCAAAGTCGGCAGGGACCGTCGGAAGAAAAACACCGGTTTTAGCAAGTCCTGCCGCAGAGGCATGGAGATCGGTTCCGGATACAAAAACAGGGTCGATGCTGATCGAATTCGCATCCTGGGTGGTGGCTGCCTGCCATGCGGCAAGGGTAGCCTGGTCAGCTGTCTGGTACCCGATGTTCGGGCCGATGCCGTTTACAAAATAGTCGTTGTAGTTGGTGGAACTAAAGGTTGTGGCAGTTCCGCCATTGATAACGGCATAGGTTTTTGATGCAGGGGTCCCTGAAATTGGCTGCAGGGAGTTCTTCAGAATGTTATCCCTCATATCAACCAGTGTTGTACCCGAAACCATCGCGATGCAGGCCGACCAGTTGGCGGTGGAGGAGGAGGTGATATTCCCCTGGAGATTGATCGAATTATGGTAAATTTTGAGGTTACCACCTGAAGAAACCCAGATTCCGTATAAATTATAGGTACTTACACTGAGTGCGTATCCGTCGGTTTTAATATTGTAGATCAGGTTGTTTGTGATCTCAGTCGGGGTTGATGCGTCACCTGTGCCAAAATAGATGCCATAATTTCCCCAGCCTCCGGTACCGTTGTACCACCAGTCGTGGATCTTGTTCTGTTTGATCCTGGTGTTGGTGGCCCCCGTAGTCAGAACAATCCCGCACTGGGCATAGTTTGCATTACCCAATACGCCTGCTCCATAGATATCGTTACCCTGGATCAGCGTATTGTCGGCCGCGCCCAGGAGGATTCCCCGGTACTGAAGGGCTGTGGCATCGGTGGCAGATCCAAAGACGTTGTTGGTGATCTGGCCATTGGTAGCCGGGGCTCCGGCTATACCTGCAAACTGCAGCCCGTAATAGGCGCTGTAGATGTGGTTGTTGTTGATTACGATGTTATTGTAACCTCCGCCGGCAGCATTCAGAATGATCGCCCAGTTGTTGACTGTAACCTGGCTGGTCTGAAGCACGTTGCAGTTTTTGACGGTACAGTTGCTTGCCCCGACGGTACCATTGTTGAAGAACCCGAGGGTGTAGCAACTTGCCGCCACGTTGGTATTCTGAATCGTCAGGCTCTGATCGGTACCGCCGCTGTTCGATCCGTCGATGATTACATTCTGACATCCGAAAAACACGATGGCGCCCGAAGTCGAAGATCCGGTGATGGAGGCCGTTACACCTGCGCCGGGCTTGATGGTCAGCGTATTGACCGAACTTGATCCGGCAATGGGTGAAATGATGATCGGAAAAGTTTCGGCAGTGTAGGTGGCATCCTTCAGGGTAAGGGTAACTGCGCAGGTAAGCTCCTTTGCCAGCACATCATTGATGGCAGCGGTAAGGGTTGTGTAAGTCTGCCCGACGCCGACGTTATAATTGCCGCACAAACTCGCGACAATGGTATAGGAATAGGGGGTGGTGGGAGGTGTAGCTGCAGCAGGAGGACTGAAGGTAAAACCGGCAGCGCCGACACCGGGTGTAGCCCCAACATTGGGAGTTGGTGTAACAATATCCTGGGCCACTATATAATAGGACACCACATCGCCCAACACAACGCCGGCACCATAGGTAAACGTGTAGGTTGAGCCGCTGACGTAGGTTGCGATAGCCGTTTGCCAGCTGCCCGCATTGATCTTCCAGTATAACCTTGGCAAACCGCTTCCTGATGTGGGAACGCCGGTACCATCGGTAATCGTGGTGGTTAAGGTACGGGCCGTGGTAGCAGAGGTATTTGCAAACTGGGTGAACGAAACTAAAGGAGGTGAAAGGTCTAGGATCAAACCGCCAAATTCGTCGGCGCCCATATCCGGCGCTGAAGCCGGGGTGGTGATATTATTCGGATAACCGGTATTTGGATATCTTGACTGTGCATCATAATCGCTGGTAATGGCAATCGGTGAGGCAACCACAACACCACCGCTTTCGCATTGCGTTGCAATGGTTGTCTTCATATGCAGATCATAGGGGGTGGTTGCCACATTCACAAAGGGAGGGTTTTCAGTGATTGAAGCCACATCCCTCGGGCTTACAAGGGTCTTGTAGGCCGCCAGTGTCTGATAGGATGCCGTTCCGTCGTTCATGATCACGTTCGTTGCACTGGGTGTACCGGCAAAGAAATCATTGTTGTTCGAGGTGGCGGCATAGCTTGTCAGGGTCGTGGAGGAGCGCCTGTAAGCAACTGTTAAGCCTGTCGTGTTTGCAGTTGACGTGTTTATCACGATGTTATTTCTCAGGTCAACGGAATAACCTGTTGCCGCATAGATTCCGGTGGATCCGAAGATGGCTCCTGTGGAGACGGCATTCAGGTAAATGGTGTTATAATAGATGTTTTCGGTCGTTCCTGATGACACGTAGATGCCGTTGACCGGGTTGGCAGCATTGGCAAAGGGGGCCCTGATATCGCTGATGAAATTGTTGAAGATGTTGTTGGTCGTAGCTCCGGCGATGTAGAAGCCATAAATAGCGGGGCCGGTGCTGTTCGAGGAGATATTGTAAATGCTGTTTTTATAAAAATAGTTCGTAGTCCCTGATGAGGAATAGATACAATAGATGATCCCGGCGGTTCCTCCGGTTGTTCCGGCACTGTTGATGTTGTAAACCGAGTTTCCGCTGATGGTGTCGATCGTTCCTGTCAGGAATGACAATCCGTAAAATGTAAACCCGCCGGCACCCCCGGCTGTGGTCTGGAAATTATAGATCTGGTTGTTGGTGATCTTTTTAACACCGGCTGACCCAAATTCCCTGATCCCATATAATGTTCCGGTAACGGGGGTCGTAAAGTTCCTGATGATGTTGTTGTTGTAGGTAACGTTTATGCCCGAGCTGATATCATAGATACCATAGGTTGATCCTGTTGAAGTTGCAAGTGTCCAGTTAAAACCATCGAATATATTGTTGCTGATGTTGCCGTTGGTAGGCGAACCGACATACATTCCATACATGGTTCCGGAAGCACCTGCTTTGTTAAAATTCGAGAAGGTATTCCCGGTGACATTGTAGTTGGTCATGGAGGTAGCGTTATAGAGGCCATAAACAGTCCCCGTGCTTGCGAAGGTGTGGTTCGATACGGTATTGTTTGTCACATTGAGCGTAATAATCCCTGCAACGGCATTATAAATAATATAGGAGGCTCCGGTACCGGGATAGTTGAATCCTGTGATGGAGTTTCCTGTTATGTTAACCGTGGCAGCCCCGGATCCCAGGTAAATTCCATAAAAGACACCGGAAGTTGCCGTTGAAAATGTTGAATTCTGAATAACATTGTTGCTGATTGACACCGTGTTCCCCACTGAAACCGTGGAGGATGTTTCTACATCAATATTGTAGTTTGCAGTAGTTGTGCCGGCACCGTTGATGGTTACTGTGTTGTTGTTGACTGTTGCGCTGGCCCCGGTCGACGAACTGTTGAGCCAGATTCCGCGGTTGGTGGTGACGTGGTTGATCCCGGCGCCTGTATTGTTGTTAACCGTATTATACGATACATTGGGACTCCATTGATCTTTAACAAAAACGGCAGCACAGGCATTGGTGGCAGCGGCACCTCCCCCGAAATTGATAATGCTGTTACCGGTTCCGGCGGCAGATCCGCCAATATCATTGCCTGTATCGCCCAGCGTATAGGGAGTCGGCGCGGTGTATCCGGTCATGGCAATACCGCAGTTGACATTCTGTATCGTATTTGAGTAGAACTTATTATTGGAACTGGCCCCGGAGGAAGCAGTAACAGTGGTATTCGCAGTAGCAGTAACAGGCGAACAGTCCATAACAGCAATCCCGATAGAACCCTGGAAAAACGGGCCCGTTGCCGGAGCTGTATTGTTGTCCCGGTTAAGGGTTATGGTACAGTTTTTAATGGTATTGTTGTTGGCCCCATCGGTTCCGCTTGCTTTAAATAAACCGTAGCCATATTCCATGTCGAGAGCGGGGGTATTATTGGTCGCGGCTTCCAGAAGATTTATCCCATCAATGGTTACATAATCCGACCCTGTAAGACTCCACATCCCGTCGGGAGTGGCAGCCGTGGCCAGGTTTGTACCGGCATAGGAGGTAACCACAGGATTTGCCCCTGCACCGCTTTTTTGAAATATGATCGGGTTTGTGGATGTTCCCGTTGCGGTCAGGTCAATCCGTGCCGTCAGTGTTTCGGTATACCCGGCAGCTACATTGAAGGTAACTCCGCCTGCACCGACTCCACTCGCATTGAGCGCCGTAACAGCCGCGGTAATGGTTGCATAACTGCCCGGAATCGTCTTAATTCCGGTTAGCTGACCAAAAGCAACCTGTGATAAGCCAATCGCCAAAAGCAAAAAGTAAAAAGTTTTTCTCATACTGGTTTGTTTTGCTGGTTTATAAATGGATTATTTCTTCAATTTTACGAATTTGATAATCGTCTGTTCCTGACCTCGCTGCCTGTATCCCCAATAAAAAAAAATGGCTTTCAGGAACCAAAGCCAAATAAAGTTGTTAAGAAAAATAACCTTACAAGGTCTCAAAGATAGACTAATTATGAATAATAAAAATGTTTCCAGGACAAATTAACGTTTTTTAACTGACCGTGAAATTAACAGATATACAATGAGTTATTGTTATCAAATTCACAATTTCTCATAAAAAACAGGTGAAAAACATGAAGTTAAAACAGTGGTGAGAAGGTAAACATGCTCCTTGATACACCCTAACAATACGATATTAATGACAGGGATTCACCGGATGTAAAAGCAAGAGGGCATCCTTTTGGGACGCCCTCTTGCTTAACATAACAGCAGGAATAAATCACTCCTGCCAAATGAATGATAATTACTTGTTTATCAATAACTTTTTCACCATTTTATGTTCGTTGTTCAGGAACACAATAGAATAGACTCCATTGGCGATCGGGCGAAGGTCAATCAGTTTTTCGAATGTACCATTTACATTCACGTTTCCTGATTCGTAAATTTTCGATCCCAACTGGTTATAGATAACAATAGAATAGGTTTCCTGAACAGGACTGGTAATGGAAACAGTGAAGCTTCCATCGTTAGGCACCGGATAAACATTGAAATTGCTGCTCTGCAACTCCTGCTGACCGGTGACCACAACCCAAACCTTGTTTGATAACGGGGAGGAGCATCCGTTGGTCGTTACCACGCACCAGTAGTAACCGGTATTGTGGGTAACGGTGTAGCTCTGGCCTGTTGCTCCGGCAATGGCGGTTCCTTCGAAATACCATTGGTTACCTGTAGCAACACTGCTTGTAAGCACCGCGCCTGAAACAGTCACAACCGGTGCCGACGGGATGGCATTCATCGTTACATTAAGGCTGGCAACAGCTCCGTTTCCGCAGGTGTTGGTACCTTTAACCGTAACAGTACCTGTACCCGCTGCCGGGCCATAGGTAACTACAATGTTCCGGGTTGTACCACCTGAAGTAATGGTGGCTCCGGCAGGTACGGTCCAGACATAGGTAGTTGCATTGGCAATGGCAGGCACGCTATAGGCAACGCCTGTCGAACCGACGCAAACAGAGGCAGGGCCCGTGATGGTTCCTGCAGCAGCCGGTAACGGGTTAACCGTTACTGCATAGGCGGGAGACGGGGTACCGTTTCCACAGCTGTTGGTTCCTGAAACCGTGATGTTTCCTGATACTGCCGTAACACCGAAATTAACCGTGATGTTCCGGGTGCCCGCGCCGGTGGCAATGGTTGCTCCGGCAGGAAGTGTCCAGGTATAGGTGGATGCATTGAGAATATCACCGCAGGAGTAAGCTACCCCGTTTGTTCCGGCACAAAGCGTCGCAGTTCCGGTAATGGCGCCTGCTGCATTTGGCATAGGATTCACGAAAAGGTTATAAACCGTAGGGGTGATGGATGTACACAGGGTCGCATTGGTGTAACTTACTGTGACTGTCTGGGCTCCAACGCCCGTCCAGGTTACATTGATCGCACTGGTTCCCTGTCCCGATACAATGGCGCCGCCGGTTGAAACAGTCCATACGTAGCCGGTCATCCCGCCTTCGGTATAGTACATGTTGCCGGTCGAACCCACGCAGGGGGCATTGTTACTTCCGATGGTCGGCACCGGAGTAGGATTAACGGTCACACTGTAAGAGGTGACGGCAGCAGCCATACAACCATTTGCATTGGCGTAGTTCACGCTAACGGTTTGTGCACCTGAATTATTCCAGGTCACAGTTACCGTGTTGCTGGTGGCGGTGCCGCCGGCAGTAACAATACCGCCAGCAGATACAGTCCATACATAGCCCGTCATACCGGCCTGGGTCGTATAGACAACACCGGTCGTTCCCTGGCATACAGTGGCGGTGCCGGTAATCGTCGGCACAGGCAGTGCATTAACCGTTACGGCATAGGATGATGGTGCGGCTGCAGTACAACCGTTTGCATTGGTGTAGCTGACAGTTACCGTTTTTGCCCCGGTTGTTCCCCAGGTAACGGTGATGGCGTTGGTGGTTCCTCCGGCAGTAATGGTGCCGCCGGCTGAAACGGTCCAGGTATATCCGGTCATACCGGTCTGGGTAGTGTAAACACTTGTAGTGGAGTTCACGCATGCTGAAGCGGGACCGGCAATGGTCGGCACCGGCAGAGCGTTAACTGTCACCGCATAGGTTGAGGCTGTCCCTGTCATGCAAACGCCTACACCGGCAACCGTGATGTTCCCGGAGGCTGCACCAAAGGTGACCGTGATGGTGTTCGTACCTGCACCGGCTGTAATGGTCGATCCTGCCGGCAGTGTCCATGAATAACTTGTAGCATTGGTTATCACGGCAACTGTATAAACATTACCTGTGGAGTTCGCGCAACCTGACGCGGGTCCTGTGATAGGGCCTGCAGCTGCTACGGCAGGACATCCGGTAAGGAAAGTCATGTCGTTGCCATTGGTGGCTCCTGCCGAATTGACACCACGTACCCTGTAATGGTAAGTAGTGGCCGTGGTCAGACCTGTCAGCACAGCGCTTACGTTTGTGTTGGCAATCCCGGTTACCGGTGAAGGTACTCCGGATACGGTTGTACCATAAGCTACGGTGAGTCCATAATCAAACCATACGGTCGTGGAGGCGTTATTGGCATTGATGATCCCGTTCACAGTAGCGCCGGTTGTGGTAATAGCAGTGGCAGCGGTAGTTGTTACCGTTGGTGCGATGGCAGCAGTGGTGAAGGTAAGGTCAGCGCCATTCGTGGTTCCGCCGATGTTCGTTCCGTTGATCCTGAAATGATACAGAGTGTTGGGTGTAAGACCGGTGATGTTTGCAAGAGAAACCTGTGCGGTATTTCCGGTAATTGTAACAGGAACGCCCGGCACGTTGGTGCCGTAGGCTACGGTCAGACCATAATCAAAGGAAACAGTCGTGGAGGCATTGTTGGCATTCACAGTTCCGTTGAGCGTTGCTGTTGTCCCGGTTACCAAAGTGGCAGCGGTGGTAACAACTGTTGGCGGGGGAGCTGTGGTTGTAAAGGTCATATCCGGACCATATACAATGAGTCCTCCTGATGTCACGCCCCTGGCCCTGAAGTGGTACAAGGTCGAAGCAGTAAGTCCTGAAATCGCTCCTGTTGCAGGAAGCAAGGTGCTGCCGGTTACTGATACCGGGACTCCCGAAACGCTGGCACCATAGGCTGTCGTCAATCCATAATCGAACCAGGTGTTGAAGGTGGTTCCGTTGGCATTGAAGTTGCCATTCATGGTTGCGGTGGTGGCTGCAACCGGTGCGGCCGCAACTGTGACCACAATAGGATCAGTTCCAAATTCATACGCCCCCATGTCGGGAGGATTGGTACGCGTTGCGCCTGTGATGTCGGATGGAACCGTTGCAAAATAGATCCCTGCATTGTTCATCGCATTGTTTGTCGGGAGCAGGTTGGTAGTGGAGGTAAAGATCGGATCGGTGTTGATCGAGCTCACATCCTGGCCTGTAGCGGTTTTCCATGCGGCCAGGGTAGCCTGGTCAGCTCCCAGGTAACCCAGAACACCGGGTGTTCCGGAAACATAGTAGTCATTATAATTGATGTTGGTAAATGCCGTATTGGTAACAGCGCTGTAAATGGCATACGATTTGTCGCCCGAACCGGCTGTATTATCAAAGGAATTCACAAACAGGTTGTCCCTGATATCCAAAGCTGTATTAGGCGTTCCAACATATAATGCTGCAGAAACGGTAGCCGAAGTATAACCTGCATAGGTTCCCGAAAGGTTAACCGAATTATGATAAACGTTTACGCCGCTGGTAGAGGCATCGATCCCCATCCCGATACAATAATAGGTCAGGGAGGCATCGCCTGTGCACTTGATATCGTAAACAACGTTGTTGATCAGGTTGACATTGCTTGCTGCCATTCCTGTCGAGATGAAGATCCCTCTTGCGCCGTAACCGCCGGTATTGCTGTTAAGCACCGTACCTACTTTGTTGTTGTTCACCAACACACCGGTGGTGGTACCAAAAACATAGATCCCGTAAGGTGCTGAAGAATACGAAGTGGTCAGGGTGGTGATGGTATTCCCGCCAATGGTCATATTCGCATTGGACACGCCCGAGGAGACTACGATACCCCTGGGTGCACCTGTTGTACTGACGATATTGGTGATGGTGTTGTTCGAAATGTTGGTATTGATGGTCGAAGTAGCCGCCCAGATACCAGTAATATTGGCTGCATCACTGGTGGTGAAGTTACCGATGGTGTTATTGGTAACGGTAACACCGTCAACACCCTGGATATAAATCGCACAGAGGCGGATCGCATTCGTACCCGATGTGCTCATATCGTTTCCGGTTACCAGTGATCCTGTTCCGTTTCCGGCTGCAGGGTTGGCAATGAGATAGAGCCCGATATAGGCCATCTGAAGGCTGTTGTTCTGGAAGGTAAAATTGTTAAAATAACCTGCAGCGCCCGGGGTTGCACCATCGGAGATGATCACGCCTGAACTGGAGTTGATCCCGTTGATGAGAATAGTATTCTTCACCGTACAGTTCATCAGGGGAGTGGTTCCTGTCGATCCCATCACGAGCACGTTCGGTGTGGTCACCGAGGTGTTGGAGATGGTCAGGTTGCGGGTTGTTCCACCTGCCGTGTTGGAACCATCAAAAGTTGTATAACTGTTAAGGTTCTTAATCAGCGGTCCGGCACTTACCGACCCGGTAAGTACGGGCGATGCACCCGTGTTGGCCTTAATGGTCAGGGTATTGGTCGAACTTGATCCGCCATTCGAAGCGATCACGATCGGGTAGGTTTCCGAAGGATAGGTCGCATCATTCAGCAGGAAGGTAACCGGACAGGTCATGACCTTGTTGTTAAAGTCAGCGATGGCAGCCGTCAGGGTGGTGTAGGTCTGGCCGACGCCAACATTGAAAGTGCCGCAAATAGTCCCGACAATGGTATAGGTATTGGGGGTGGTAGGGGGTGTGGAGGCTGCAGGAGGGTTGGATGTAAAGCCCGCAGCGCCTGTCGAAGGGCTGGCTCCCACATTTGGCGTGGTGTAACCGTCCTGTACAACAATATAATAAGAAACAACATCACCCAGAACCACACCAGCACCAAAGGCGAAAGTATAAGTATTCCCGCTGACAAATGTTCCGGCAACGCTGGAATAGGCTCCGGCATTAATTTTCCAGTATAATCTCGGCAAACCGGCACCGCTTGTAGGAACGCCGCTGGCATCCGTGATCGTAGTGGTCAGGGTCCTTGCAGTGAACAGGTTTGTGTTCAGGAAGGGGGTATAGGCGATTGAAGGAGGTGTCATATCCAGGAGGATCCCGTTAAACTCATCCGCACCGATATCGGGTGCCGAGCCGGTTCCGGCATAGCCGGCATTACCCTGGCGGATATCCCCGTCATAGTCGGTCGTGTAGGTTGCAATATTGGCTCCGCCGCTTTCGCACTGGGTTGCCACGGTCGTCTTCATATGAAGATCATACGGTGTTGTTGCAACATTGACGAATGGAGACAATTCGGTAATGGCTGCGCCGTCGCGCGGGGTAACGGCTGTCTTGTAGGCTGCAAGTGTCTGGTAGTTGTTTGTCCCGTCAGTCATGATCAGGTTGGTGGCACTTGGCGTCCCCGCATAGAAATTGTTGTTGTTCGAGGTGGCTGCATAAGAGGTCAGTGTTGTCGAACTCCTGCGATAGGCAGCAGTCGAATAGGTCGTACTTCCAGCCGCTGCGGAGGTGTTTATGAAAATATTGTTACGCATGTCAAGCGTGGTGCTGGTTAACCCGTAAACGGCATCTGAACCAAAGGTTGTGGTGGAAGTGTTGGTACAATTCAGGTAAACTGTATTGTAATAAAAGTTAGCCGCCGTTGCAGAACTGATATAGATCCCATGCAATGCACTTGTCGAGGTGGAAGCAGGAGTCCTGATATCGCTGATATAATTATTGTAAAGGTTTGCAACGGTTGGACCGGTAACGTACATGGTATAAAAGTAACCCGACGCCCCGGCCATGCTGATATTGTAGGCTTTGTTCTTATAAACATTGAAGGTGCCGGCACCGCCGATGTAAATTCCGTATCCGTAACCATAGCCAGTAGCACTGTTGACCGTGACATTGTAAAGGTTGTTGGAATAGTTATTTCCCATGTAGTAGCCATAAATACCATAGATGTAGCCATAACCTGATGACGAGTTGGTGATGGTCAGGTTATACACATTATTGTTATACATGGCATTGGTGGCAACACCCCCGGATCCCGGATAGGAATAAATGCCGTAAATGGCATGGCCTGATGTGTATGAACTGGTAATGGTCTGGTCGTGGATTGAATTGTTGTAGACCATCTGGGAGGTTGCCGAGTTGGAACAATAAAGACCGTATATATAGGCGCTATAGGTAGCCTGGGCCGGACAGGAATTTCCGAACACATTATTGTCGTGAATGACGGTACTTCCGCTCCCAGTAATATAAAGACAGTATAAATAGGCAGAACCATACTGCGTTCCCAGACCTGACCGCTGGTTGTTGCTGACGGTATTGTTGTAAACATATGAAGTACCCCCGGCAGTTGAGGTGGTATAGCAAAGGTACATATAGTAACTTCCTCCAAATACGTTGTTTGTAACTGTGTTGCCATAAAAGTTGATGGTCATGGCGGTGGCTGAATTATAGATCCCGTAGAAATAGGAGGAGGTTGAGGCCGGAGCCTGGCAGTTTTGTACAGTGTTGTTGTAAACGTTCACCGTGTTGGTTGTGCCTCCCGTTCCCAGGCCGGTATTGTAAATGCCATAGATATAACCGGTGGTTGCAACAGACTGGACGATCGCAATGGTATTTCCATAGATATTCGCGTTGGCGTTAGTGGCTGTTCCACCATAAATACCATAAATGGAGGCTGTTCCTGTTGCGCTCGTTCCGCTGATATTGGAGTTTGCTATGGTAACGCCATTCTGGTAATATGCGTAAATCATATATTCAGTAGCAGTGCCGCCGCCAAAATTATTGATGGTGTTACCGGTAACTGACCCGATATCATTATTCTGGTCGTAATAGGTATAGGGGGCTGTTGCATCTGCAAATCCATAAAGATAGATCCCGTTATAACAGTTTGTGATGGTGTTCCCATAGAATTTGTTACCGGAGTTCTGTCCTGTGACAGCCGTAACGGTAAGCTGGGTAGTGGCTGCGCTGGTATGGTTGTTTGAATAGATGCCCCAGGTTCCGGTATTCGTATTGTTCAGGGAGATCGTACAATTTTTGATGGTATTGTTCTGTGACCCCTGTGTGGCCGAATTTTTCAGGACCGCGTATCCCCATTCCATCTGGGTAGTGGCAGTAACGTTGGCAGCATTTTCATATACGTCAATCCCGTTAAAGGTAACATATTGAACGCCGGCGAGGGTAATGATGGCATCCATCGTACCCGTTCCGGTTGCTGCTGTGATCTTGGGGTCGGCTCCCGCCCCCGATTTCTGGAAGATGATCTGGTTGGCGGCAGTACCCGTATTGGTTGTGATCGTCCCTGCCGTGGGAGAAGTAAAAGTTTCGGTATACCCGGCAGTAACATTGAAAGTAACGCCGCCGGTACCGACCCCTGATGTGTTCAGGGCGGTGATGGCCGATGCTATCGTCGCATAGGGAGCTCCGGGAATCGTATAGGTTCCCGTAAGCTGCCCGAAGGTAAATTGCGAAAGCCCTATTGCCAGAAGCAGGAGGTAAAATTGTTTTCTCATAATGGTTAGTTGTTTTTGGTTGGTTTGCTAAGTGAATTAATGAGAGGATATATATGGATTAATTGCTGCATATCTGACAGTTACAAACCGGATTGTTATGTCACCCTGACAAAGATAATAAATTTCATTATTTCACGGCCACTCGCCAGATAATCATTGAAATTGTAGTTTCAAAGATACATGAATTTCTCAGAAAAAAAATTCTGGATATCAGATGTCGGCAACCCGCAAATAATGGGAAAAATAAAAATGAAAGCTGATCAGGGGTGAAATGTCAGGCTGCTTAATTGGCTGTCATCCAGTATTTCATTGGCGATGTTGAGAAGTTCATCAGCAGTAGCATCGTTGATACGGTTGATGATCATTTCGATCGGATCAAATTTGTTTTGCAGAAGATAACTCTTCCCCATGGCAAGCATCGCCGACAAATTCGATTCCTGCGAAATAGCCAGCTGCCCGGTCAGCTGTTTTTTCATCGTATGCAATTGTACCGGACTTAACTTCTCTTCGCGCAGCCGCTTTAACTCCTTGAATACGATGGCAAGCGCCTTTTCATAATGTACAGGGTCGGTTCCGAAATAAATCTGCAGTAACCCGGCATCCGAAAATGTGGTGTAATTTGATTCATTCTGATAGGTAAGTCCGCTGCGTTCCCTCAAGGCCAGCGATAACCGTGAATTCATGACAGGTCCCCCGAGCAGGTTGTTCAGCATGGCCATCGGGATACGCGATGGATGGTGGAAGGGATAAGCCGGCGCTCCAACCACGCAATGAACCTGTGCGATGTGCTTTTTCAGACTCCTTTGAAATGGCATATAGTCCTGAAAAGCAATCCGGGGATTCCGCACGCCGCGGTCCGGATGATCGGAGAAATATTTTCCGGCAAGCCTGACCAGCTTTTTGAAGTCAATATTTCCCACCGAGGCAATGATTACCTCCTCCAGTTGATAATTCCTGTAAATAAACCCGTTCAAACTCCTGTTGTTCAGTTTTTTCACGCTTTTCACGGTTCCCAGGATGTTTTTCCCGAGAGGATGACCGGCAAACAACTGATCTTCAAAATCATCAAACACCTGTTCTGCGGGAGTATCCAGGTATGATCTGATTTCGTCGATCACCACCTGTTTTTCCTTTTCGACCTCCTTTTCCGGGAAGGTGGAATTAAAGAAAATATCCTGGAAAAGTTCCAGCGTCCGTTCATAGAATTCACACAGGAAGGAGGCATAGATACAGGTATCCTCCTTGGTGGTATAGGCGTTAAGATCGGCGCCGATATTCTCCAGGCGGTTTAAAACCTGGAAGAGGTTGCGTTTCCGGGTCCCTTTGAAGATCGTATGTTCGATAAAATGCGCGATGCCCTGTTCTGCATCGTTTTCATCGCGCGTGCCTGCATGGATAAAAAGTCCGCAATGAGCTACCGGGCTGGGAACAGATGAATGTACCAACCTGATCCCGTTAGGTAGCCTGAAGGTTTGCAGCTCCATTCCTATTTTCTGCTTTCGATCAGGATTTCGAGCAATTTAATCCCGGCATCGGCAATAACGGTTCCCGGTCCGAAAACGGCAACAGCACCGGCCTTATATAGGAAGTCATAATCCTGCGATGGAATTACGCCGCCCACCACGACCAGGATATCCTCCCGTCCGAGTTTTTTCAACTCTTCAATAACCTGGGGGACCAGTGTTTTATGTCCGGCAGCAAGGCTGGAAACCCCGAGGATATGAACGTCATTTTCGACGGCCTGTTTGGCAGACTCGGCAGGGGTTTGGAACAAAGGACCGATATCCACATCAAAGCCAAGATCGGCATATCCGGTGGCAACCACTTTGGCACCACGGTCGTGACCGTCCTGACCCATCTTTGCAATCATGATACGGGGCCTGCGCCCTTCAAGGGCTGCAAAATTATCAGCCATGTCGCGCGCTTTGGCGAACATCGCATTGTCTTTCGATTCCGAAGAATAGACTCCTGAAATACTACGTATCACGGCTTTGTACCTCCCATAAATTTTTTCAAGCGCAAAGGAAATTTCGCCTAGGGAGGCTCTTTTCCTGGCTGCATCAATGGCCAGTTCGAGGAAATTGCCCTCCCCTGTTTCAGCGGCACGGGTCAATGCGTCGAGCGCGGCCGTAACTTCCTGCTGATCCCGGTTTGCCCTTAGCACTTTCAGCCGGGCGATCTGTGACTCCCTGACGGCAGCATTATCCACATTCAGGATATCAATCGGATCCTCCTTTTCAAGCCGGTTAAGGTTTACACCGACAATTTTATCCCTTCCCGAATCGATCCTGGCCTGTTTGCGGGCGGAGGCCTCTTCGATCCTCATCTTGGGAATGCCTGTTTCGATGGCTTTTGCCATTCCGCCCAACTGCTCCACCTCTTCGATGAGAGCCCAGGCTTTATGCGCTATTTCATGCGTAAGCATTTCAACATAATAGGAGCCGGCCCAGGGGTCGACTGAACGGCAGATCTTCGTCTCCTCCTGGAGGTAGATCTGGGTATTACGGGCAATGCGCGCTGAAAAATCGGTTGGCAGGGCGATGGCTTCATCCAGGGCATTGGTATGCAGCGACTGGGTATGGCCCAGGGCTGCCGCGAGCGCTTCAATACAGGTCCGGGCCACATTGTTAAATGGATCCTGTTCCGTGAGGCTCCAGCCAGAGGTTTGTGTATGAGTACGCAGGGCCATCGATTTCGGATTCTGCGGATTAAATTGCTTCACTATCTTGGCCCACAGCAACCTGGCGGCACGCATCTTGGCAATTTCCATAAAATGGTTCATGCCGGCAGCCCAGAAAAAGGACAATCTGGGGGCAAAGGTGTCAATATCCATCCCTGCGTTAATCCCGGCACGGAGGTATTCCAGGCCGTCGGCCAAAGTATAGGCCAGCTCAATATCGGCGGTAGCGCCGGCCTCCTGCATATGGTACCCGCTGATGGAGATCGAATTGAACTTGGGCATGTTCTTTGAAGTGAATTCAAAGATATCGGCAATGATCTTCATCGATGGCAGCGGCGGGTAAATATAGGTATTCCTCACCATGAACTCCTTGAGGATATCGTTCTGGATCGTCCCGGTAAGTTTTCCCATCGGAACGCCCTGTTCTTCAGCGGCAACAATATAGAAGGCCAGGATGGGCAATACGGCGCCATTCATGGTCATCGAAACCGACATGATGTCGAGGGGTATCTGGTCGAAAAGGACCTTCATGTCAAGGATGGAATCGATGGCCACACCTGCTTTGCCGACATCCCCTTCAACCCTTTCGTGGTCGGAGTCGTAACCCCGGTGGGTCGCCAGGTCGAAGGCAACGGAAAGCCCTTTTTGCCCTGCTTTCAGGTTCCTCCGGTAGAAGGCATTTGATTCCTCCGCCGTTGAAAAACCAGCATACTGGCGGATGGTCCAGGGATTCGAAACAAACATGGTGGAATAGGGTCCCCGCAAAAATGGCGGTAATCCTGCAGCATATTGCAGATGCTCCATCGCCTGCAGATCGCTTTCACCAAATACAGGTTTCACAGGAATCTGCTCAGGCGTTTTCCAACTTTTTTCAATCCCGGCTTCCTTCTCCCAATCGGGAAACGACTTTCCTGCAGGGGTTCCTGTCAGCTCAACATTTTTAAAATCTGGTCTCATCGTTCTTTATATAGTTGTTGTAGTTTCAGTTTGACATTCCAAAACCGGGCTTATGAGCCGGCCGGGCTGATCAGCAATATAATAACCTTTGTAACTCTTCTATCTGCAATGGTTTGCTCATGTAATAATTCATCCCGGCCGCAAAAAACGTCGCCCTGTCCTCTTCAAAGGTGTTTGCCGTTATGGCGATTATTTTCACAACACTTCCCGGATCAGTTTTCCTTACGACTTCAATTTTCCTGATCTCCATCGTGGCAGTTACACCATCCATCACGGGCATCATCACATCCATCAGGATGACATCATAAACCTTGTTCACAAACGATTCCACTGCCGCCAGGCCATCCTTGACCGTATCAACTTTATGGCCCAGCCTTAACAACAGCGTTTTAATCAGATACAGGTTAATGGAATCGTCATCCACCACCAGTATGTGAAGGGGCCCTTTGGACCGCCCGGTGTTATTAATATTTTCAAGGGTTTCCGTCATGCTGGATGAAAAAACTCCGCGTTTACAAGATGCCAAGCCGGGCCTGGAACTTCCTGAGTGTTTCAAGCAGGTTGCTGCGTACATGAATAAAATCAGAAACGCCTGCCGCCTTAAAACTCTCCATCTGATCTTTCGGGTAACCTGCAACCACCAAAACCGGCTTATTTTCAGCCGGAAGAAGCTGCCTGGCAATTTCGGGAACATTCAGGATATTCTCCTCATCTGAACTGCATACCACTACGATTTCAGCCAGCGAAGCCTTTGCTGCTCCGACGCCCTCCTCAATGGTCCCGAAACCCTGGTTATCAATAATGTCATAGCCTGCACAGCCAAAGAAATTGGCCGTAAAGCCTGCGCGGGCCCTGAGCATGGCCAGGTTTCCCATGGTAAACAAAAAGACTACCGGCCGCTTATGTCCGTCATTTACATATTTTTCGGTTGCAAGCCGGATCTCCTCAAAAGGTTGAGCCCCCCTGAACGGTACCAGTTTTTTATACGGTGTTGAAGTGGTTTTAGCGGATCCTTCAGGCTGCCGGATTTTATCCGAAATCGTTTCCAGGATGTTCGGATACTGGTTGGTTCCCAGGATGATGGTCTTTCTGAGGGCAATGTCAGCCTCTTTCAGATTCCGGCTTCGTGCAACCTCATCCTGGATAAACCCCGACTTGATACATTCAATCATCCCTCCCCTGCTTTCAGCCTCTTTAAATAATTCCCAGGCATGGTGGGCGATGGCATGGGTAAGGTTTTCAATATAATAGGAGCCGCCTGCCGGATCAACGATCTTGTCAAGGTACGATTCTTCCTTTAATACGAATTGCTGGTTACGGGAGATCCTGCCTGATATCTCATCCGGTTCCCGGAAGGTGGCATCAAAAGGCCGGATGGTGACTGAATCGGCATTGCCGATGGCAGCCGACATTCCCTCGGTGGTGGTCCGAAGCATGTTGACATAGGGATCATACATCGATTTGTTCCACAAGGCCGTGGTACTATGAATAAATATTTTGAGTGATTCCTTCCGGGCAGGCTTGTACTGCTCAACCATCCTGGTCCATAAAAGCCTGGCAGCCCTAAGTTTGGCAATCTCCATAAAATAATCGGAGCTGATGTCGAGCGAAAGCTGCATGTACGGGGCAACTTCATCGACACGGAGTCCCTTGTCGGTCAGGCCTGCCAGGTATTCATTGGCAGAGGCAAGGCTGAAGGCAAGTTCCTGGACAAGGGAGGATCCTGCATTTTGAAAATAATGTCCGTTGATGGTCACTGCTTTGAAAAAGGGAAGCTGCTCTTTTACCGTCTTCAGCAGGTATTCCGCTTCAAACAGGTTGTGTTGCCAGGTATTATAGAAATCGCCGTGTTGCAGCAGGTATCCCAGCGGGTCAAAATTGAGTGAGCCGTGAACCTTTTCTCCCTCATCGCCAAAATGGCCCACTTCATAAACAAACAGGTCAAGGGTCGCCGGGTATGAATGGGAGGATGTGAAATTTATTCCGGTTTTGTAAAAATCAATCCCTGCCAGCAATTGACTCATCTGGCGCTGGGTTGTCACCTCCCTCACTTTGAAACCGACTGCATCCACTCCTTTTGCGATAGCCTCCACGGCAAGTGCATTGGTTTTGCCGGGGTCGGAGGTGGAGAAATCCTGCCTGACGATCCAGTCATTGTTGTTTTTCCTGATTCCCCTGACAAAAGGCGATTCATCGGGCAGTGCATTCAGGTATTCCAAACCCGCCAGATCTTCAGCACGGTAGTAGGGTTTAACATCAAACCCCTCGCCTGTTTTCGATATCAGTTTCTTGTTGTAATCGGCGCCTTTCAGATCGACAAGGATTTTTTCTTCCCATGCGGAGGTAGGTACCGGGGGAAATTCTGAAAACAATTTTGTCTGTTCGTTATTGTCCATGACTAGTTACTTGATTTAGCGGTTGATATGTGTTGTGCACCTGCAACAGGCAAAGTGATGTAATACTACGCAAATATAAAGAATTCCATAACTTTACGAAAAAAAAGGTATGGTAGTCTCAATAAGCGGGTCTTCCGGCTTTATCGGTCAGGCACTGATGCGAAAAATGGGGGAACGGGGATGGACATTCCGGATCATTGGCCGTGACGCATTTAAAAAACCGGACACTGAATTCCAGGAAGAGTTCATCGGGGGAAGTGATGCCGTGATCAACCTGGCTGGTGCTCCTGTTGCAAAGAAATGGACCGCCGGATACAAGCAGGAGATGATGGACAGCCGGATTCTGACAACCCGGAAAATTTCGTCGGCAATCAACCATGCTGAAAAAAAACCGGGGGTTTTTATTTCCGCCTCTGCCATAGGAATTTACGATTCGGTCAATACCCACACTGAATCGAGCAATGATTTTGCCAGCTCTTACCTGGCACAGGTTTGCAGGCAATGGGAACAGGAAGCCCTGATTTCACAGGAGGTTACCCGTGTTGTAATCCTGCGTACCGGGATGGTGCTCGGGAGCGATGGCGGTGCCTTGAAAAAGATGCACCTCCCCTTTAGTATCGGGCTCGGCGCAAAAATCGGGAAAGGAACGCAACCTATGTCGTTCATCCACCTGAATGACCTTATTGAGGCGATTGCCTTTACCATGGAGAACAAGGAACTTTCGGGGGTTGTCAATGCCGTAACACCCTATCCCACCTGCAATGAGGAGTTCTCTGACCGGTTGGCCAAGGTACTCGGCCAATCCTGCTGGCTCACCATCCCTCCTTTTGTCCTGAAGATGATCTATGGTGAAGGGGCGCAGGTGATGCTGGAGGGACAGCGGGTGCTGCCGGAGAAGCTGGAACAGGCCGGGTTCCGGTTTAAATACCCGACCCTGCTGAATGCCCTGGTACAGATTTATGGCTGAATGATCTTCATTTCCCGGATCAACCGGTCATCCCCGGCAACCTTATCGATCACGAAAAGACAATAGCGGATGTCGAGGGAGATATTCCGGCACTGGGAGGGGTCGTACATCAGGTCGCTGAGGGTTCCTTCCCAGTTGCGGTCGAAGTTGATCCCGATAAGCTGGCCTTCCGCATTCAGCACAGGGCTCCCTGAATTTCCCCCGGTGGTATGGTTGCTGGCGGTGAAGGCCACATGCATCGTTCCGTCATGATCGGCATAGGGACCATAATCATGATCCTTGTATAGTTTTTTCAGCCGGGAATCCACCTGGTAATCATACACTGCAGAATCCTCTTTTTGCATCACCCCGGCAAGGGTGGTGAAATAGTTGTAGGTTACCCCGTCGGCAGGCTGGTAATTATCCACCTTCCCATAGGCCACCCGCAGGGTGGAGTTGGCATCGGGGTAAAACCTCCTGTTTTGCTGCATCTCCATCAAACCAGCCATGTATATGCGCTGCAGACTGTCAATCCGGTCAGTGGCGGCTTTTATCTTCGGAAGAATATCCTTTTCATTTCGTTCATAGATACTTCCCATCAGGCGAAAAATGGGATCCTTCTCCAGGATACTGACTTTAGCAGGCCTGAACCGGTCAAGAAACGAAAAAAGGCGAACAGAATCGGCAAAGATCGATTTGGAAAAAACAGCAAGGGAATAGGCCGAAAAATCATTTTTTCCCGATTTGTCAATTTCAGAAAAAATGGCAGGGAGATACGACTTGTCCATCTTTAACGCCATTTCGTGCAGCATGACACACATGATCTCCCGGTCAACGGCAGGGCTGTAGTTCCTGTAAAACTCCCGGGAATTCTTCCGCAGGTTAGCGATTGTTTTTTCAAAATCGGCTGGTTGTGCTGTTTTGTTTTTGCTGGTTTTTACCAGATCCCGGAAGCCCGACGCAAATCTTACAATTTCAATACCCTGTCCGGCTTCACTGATACAGACGGCTGAAAGATCCAGCGGAAGGTATTGTCCGTAAACATTCCGGAACATGGGTAAAAGCTCCGCGTAACGGTTCTTCAGGCCGGGGTTTGATGCCACCCATTCAGTGAAAGCCTTTTCCTGCTGCTCCTTGATTGAAACTGCCCCGATACGGTCGATTCCGCGTGACTCCCCAATCATTTTCTTCCAGAAATTGGCAATCCCGTTGGCTTTCGCGGCATACTGTATCCTGACCAGCCGGTTTTTCTCCATGGCAGCATTGATGATGTCAAGCCGCTGCTGACGCAATCCAACCCGGAGCGGATTTTCCCTGTTGGCGATCAGGTCGACCCCAAAGGAGGGGATATATTCGCGGGTACTGCCCGGGTAGCCGAAGACAAAGGTAAAATCGCCGGGTTTGTACCCTTTGAGTGAAACCGGCAGATAATTTTTAGGTTTATAGGGGACATTATCTTTCGAATAATCGGCCGGTTCATTATTCTTATTGACATAAATCCGGAAGATTGAAAAATCACCTGTATGCCGCGGCCACATCCAGTTATCGGTATCTCCGCCAAATTTGCCGATGTTTGAGGGGGGCGCCCCGACAAGTCTCACATCCCTGAACACCTCATTGATAAACAGATAATATTGATTGCCATAATAAAAGGGTTTTATGCGGGCTTCATAATGCGTACCTGCTGCCGACTCCCGTTCAAGTTTCTCGATATGTTGTTTGATGATCTCATTGCGCTGCAACAGGTTCATCTGGTCATTCACCCCCTGGAGTACCTTACCGGTAACATCCTCCATCCTGACCAGTATGGTGGCGGTAATTCCCTGGTTTGGAAGTTCCTCATCAAACGACCGGGCCCAGAAACCATTGGCCAGGTAGTCGTGCTGCAGTGAACTATGGTGTTGTATCGCACCGAGTCCGCAATGATGATTGGTGAGAATCAGCCCCTCCTGAGAGACGATTTCAGCGGTACAGCCTCCGCCAAACTGCACGATGGCATCCTTCAAGCTGGAGTGGTTCAGACTATAAATATCTTCGGCTGAAAGTTTCAGGCCCAGGCCCTGCATCTGCTTGAAATTCAACTGGTCAAGCAGCATCGGGATCCACATCCCCTCCTCAGCCTTTGCTGCCATGTTGAAAACAACTAGGAGGATGACCAGGAATTTTACTTTTTTCATAAGTTACCGGGTTGAAATTTCACATAACAAATCTTTTTGCCCATCCCGAGCCACCTTGTTTCGTAATAGGTCTGAATGGATCCCACATCATCCGTGGTGCCGGAATGGTACAGGTCGTCGGTTGACCACAAGATACGGTGCTGGTTCAGCCTTGCTGTTTCAAGGGTATAGTTGTAGAAGAAGGCATCGTCTGTTTTGAGGTGGATGATCCCGTCGGGTGCAAGGATGTTCCTGTATTTATCGAGGAAAAGGGGGGCGGTAAGCCGGAGACGCTCTTTTCCCACCTGGGGATCGGGAAAGGTGATCCATATTTCCGAGACCTCGCCCGGGGCAAATATGCTTTCAACCAGGCCAACCTGGGTGCGGATAAAGGCAACATTTTTCAGCTGCTGCTCCGCTACCGTTTTACAGCCTCTCCAGAGCCGCGCCCCTTTCCAGTCTATGCCAATGAAATTCCGCCCGGGGTAGCGGGCAGCCAGCCCAACCGAATATTCACCCTTTCCGCAGCCCAGTTCAACCGTGAGGGGATGGCTGTTCCCGAAGAACTTTTCATGCCACCTTCCCCGCAATGAAAATTCCGGGATAAGGTCATTGTAATCAGGTTGGAAAAGATGTGGAAACGAAAGATTTTCCTGAAAATGAATCAGTTTTTTTTTACCCACAGATCAATTATTTTGCGAGTAACCAGGCATCCCTGAAGTCGGAGGATTTTGTACGGGCCAACAGTTCGTCGGCTTTATCACGCTGCGAACAGGTACCGATGGCAACCCGGTAAAGACCGGATCTTGAACGGTCAAAAACAGAGGCATCCATTCCCTTCCGTTTCAGGTCGGCAACACAGGTCTCGGCATTTTCCTTCAGCCTGAATGCCCCGACAATTACGGCAAAGGCGTCGTCAGACTTAACGGCAACAGTAACTTCCTTAACAGGTGCGGCTTCCGCTGCAACAGCTGCCGGTTTCTGCGCAGGTGTTGCTACCTGTGTAACAGGCGCAGGTGCCATGCGGGCGGTAAATGTTGGTTTTCGCGGAGCCTCCTTTTTATCAACATTTGTGGCGGCGGAGAACCGTGTAAAGAGTGAGCTGAGGATATTGGCGTTGCTTGCGGCATTGATCGTGATTTTATCATACCGGCTCAACCCGATGATGGCGGCACATCCGATTGGCAGAGCCAGGATGGCGGCCCATCTGAGCACCCGGGGAACGACGAGCCTTTTTCTGCCGGCAGGCATCCCGCCGGTGATGGTCAGCTGATCGCGGCTCAAGAGGGAGCCATTCCGGGTTACCGGTGGAGAGATAAAAGATCCCAGACCGAACGATTCAGCAAGTAAATTGAAGGTTTTATCCTGTTCAAACTGGATATTCCCCTCCCTGCCTGAATGAAGTTGCCCGATCCCCGGAATGATCACCTTGCTTCCCGACTGCAGGGCCTGGCGACATTCCTCCGTAAATTGTTCGATCAGATTGCAGCTATCCTGATAAGAAGTTCCAAGCGAGTCGGCAACTGCACTGGCTAAAAGTCCGTCATTCTGCTTCAGGTTGACATTGAAGAGAATTTTTTTGAAAGGAGGCTGGAAGGCGTGGTAGACCGGATCAATACGGGCAGGGGCATAGTTTCCTATGAAGCCTCCCAGCCCGGGAATGATGACGCAATCGTGTACTGATAGCAATTCTGATATGCAACTCCGGATATCCATTTTCTGCTTTTTATCAACATGCTAAGATACGTAAATATTACAAAAAGGTTCCGTTTCTGTTCGTAATTTTTATCAAATCGTCTGGTGTGTCTATCGCAATACTTTCATATTCTGTTACTTGTGTTTGAATCCTGTATCCATGCCATAGCCAGCGGAGTTGTTCCAGCGATTCGGCAATTTCCATCGGGCAGGGTGACAGTTTCACAATTTCACCCAGTGTCCGGGAGTGGTATCCGTAAATTCCGATATGTTTGTAATAGGTGTTGGCCGACAGCCACTCTTTCGGCTCGATGCCGCGTGAAAAGGGTATGGCTGAACGGCTGAAAAGCAGGGCGGCACCCCGATGAGCGACAACAGCCTTCACCACGTTAGGATTGGGAAGATCCTCTGGATGGGTAATTTTTTTGATCAGGGTTGCCAGCACGACCTGCGGGTCGTTGAAACACAGGGCCAGCTGGTTGATCTGTTCGGGTTCAATAAATGGTTCATCCCCCTGAATATTGATCACATAATCATATATCTCACCCTCTTCTGCCAGTTTTTCAACCACTTCATGACACCTTTCGGTCCCGCTGCGGTGATGATCGCCGGTCATCATGACATTACCCCCAAACTTCGAAACATGATGGCTGATCACCTCATTTTCGGTAGCAACCACTACTTTCGCAAGAGTGGAACATTTCATTGCCTGTTCATAAACCCGCCGGATCATGGTTTTACCTTCGATGACCACAAGCGGTTTGCCCGGGAACCTGGTGGAGGCATAGCGGGCGGGAATGATCCCGAGAATCTTCATCAGGGAGACAGGTTAAAAAAGCCCGTGCAGCTGGGCGTTTATTTTTTCGATAACGGCGCCAAGATCCTCAGGATTCTCGCTCACTTTGAGGTTGTCGGCATCGATGATGAGCAGCTTGCCGAATTTATACCCTTCAATCCAGTCTTCATACATTTCGTTCAGGTTCTTCAGGTAGTCGAGCCTGATCGCATTTTCATATTCCCTGCCGCGTTTCTGGATCTGGCTGACCAGGGTTGAGACACTCGCTCGCAGGTATATCAGCAAATCGGGGGGTTGGATAAAGGTACTCATCAGGTCAAAAAGCGACCTGTAATTTTCAAAGTCACGGGTGCTCATGAGGTTCATCGAATGCAGGTTGGGGGCAAAGATGAAGGCATCTTCATAAATGGTCCGGTCCTGGACTACTGTTTTCCCTGAATTACGGATGTCAACCACCTGCCGGAAACGGCTGTTCAGAAAGTATATCTGCAGGTTAAAGGACCAGCGCTGCATATCCTCATAAAAGCTGTTCAGGTATGGATTTGTATCAACATCCTCATAATGGGGCTCCCATCCGAAGTGTTTCGCCAGCAAGCTGGTCAGGGTAGTTTTCCCGGATCCGATGTTTCCGGCGATGGCAATATGCATAGGTTTTAATTTTGATCAAAAGTAAGAAAAGGATTCAATTCCCTGACAACATTTGCAGGATTTCATCTACATATTTACGGTCGTTTGCCAGTCGCGGGACTTTATGCTGTCCGCCCAGTTTGCCTTTCTGCTTCAGCCACCGGTAGAAGGTATTTTCAGGCAATATCCTGATTTGCGGTTCAACCAGTAGCAGATCATGGTATCGTTTGGCTTCATAATCGGAATTAAGCGATTTCAGGGCTGTATCCAGGGCGCTGGTAAAGAACGCAATATCTTCCGGCTGTTTCTCAAATTCAATCAGCCATTCATGCGCCCCCTTTGATTTTCCGTTCAAATAGACGGGTGCTGCCGTGTATTCCGCTACGATGGCGTGGCTGCGTTCGCAGGCAACCGCCATCGCTTTTTCAGCATTGTCGATAATCAGCTCCTCTCCGAAGGCATTAATAAAGTTACGGGTACGACCCGAAATTTTTATCCTGTAAGGCCGGCATGAGGTAAATTGTATGGTATCCCCGATCAGATAACGCCATAAACCGGCATTGGTTGTTATGACCATTGCATAGTTGGTGTGGAGCTCAACCTGTTCGAGACTGCAGGCATCGGGATACTCCCTTCCCACCTGGTCGGGGGGTATGAATTCATAGTAGATGCCATAATCCAGCATCAGCAGCATGTCATCTTCACCATCACGATCCTGGATGCCGAAAAATCCTTCAGAGGCATTGTATGTTTCGAGGTAATTGACCTTATCAGAGGGCAGGATAAGCCTGAATTGCTCCTTGTAGGGAGAGAAGTTAACCCCGCCATGTATAAAGAGTTCAAAATTGGGCCAGACATCCAGGATGTTCTTTTTCCCGGTCATCTCCAGGATCCGTTTGAAGAGCAGCAAGGTCCACGAAGGAACGCCGGAGATGTTGGTCACATCGTGCTGTATGGTGGCCGCTGCCATCATTTCAATCTTGCTCTCCCATTCATCCATCAGGGCAATCGACAAATTCGGTGTCCGCATAAACTCCACCCATCCAGGCAGGTTCTGTATGAGAATGGCCGACAGGTCCCCCTGGTAATACAATTCATTGTTAACCTCCTTGATCTGGTGGGAGCCTCCCATGGCAATCGATTTCCCGTCAAAAAGCCTGGTCTCGGGATGGTTGTTGCAGTAGATGGAAAGCAGATCCTTACCTCCCTTAAAATGACACTCTTCGAGGGCCTCCTGGCTGACCGGAATAAACTTGCTTTTGTCACAGGTGGTTCCTGAAGACTTTGCGAACCATTTGATTTCAGAAGGCCACAGGATGTTCTGTTCCCCGTTGCGCAACCTGTTTATCGACTGTTTGAAGGTTTCGTAATCGCGCACCGGCAAACGATCCTTGAATTGCTCGGGGGTAAGAACCGATTTAAAGTCGTACTGCCGGCCCCACTCCGTATTGCGTGCCGTTGACACCAGTTTGCGCAGCCATTCTGTCTGCACTTCATGAGGGTACTTCATGAAAAGCTCGATCTGATGAATTCGCTTCTTCATCAGCCACGAAATTACAGAATTGATTAATGCCATATTTAAGCAGCAGTTAGGGTGGCCAAAAATACAATTAAATCCTTTCAATAAGGATTAACCCATTTCTGCAAATCCAATTAAGAGGTAAAAAAAAGTATTTGTTACGTTATTTATTTTTCTTTTTTTTGGTAAAACATAATAATGTTGTATGTTTGCATACCCTAACATTAGCTCTTTCATGCTTGGTTTACACAAGGAACGTCAAGCCATACTAAATTACTCATTATTCTACTGGTTCTATGAAAATTCTAGTTTTAAACTGCGGTAGTTCATCGATCAAATATCAGTTAATCGAACTTTCTGATATCGCCGATCTCAAGGCCAAAGGGTTGCTCGACAGGATCGGGTTGCCGACAAGTGAACTCGTTCACCAGGTCACCGGAAAAGAAAAATACAAATTGGCACAGGAGGTTCCTGATCACCAGATCGGGATAAACCTGATATTAAAAACCCTGAAGGATCCGGTCTACGGTGTCATCAAAGATGAAACGGAAATCCTGGCTGTCGGTCACCGCGTGGCCCATGGAGGTGAGAATTTCAAGACCAGCGTGCTGATCACGCAGGATGTCAAAAACGACATTGAAAAATGTATTGAGCTGGCTCCGCTGCATAACCCTGCAAACCTCAAGGGAATCCTCTCCATCGAGGCAATCCTTCCGGATGTGCCGCAGGTAGCGGTGTTTGACACCTCCTTCCACCAGACGATGCCTTCTTACTCCTATCTCTATGCGATCCCCTATGAATATTATGAAAAATACAGGATCCGCCGCTATGGATTTCATGGAACCTCGCATAAATATGTGGCCATGAAGGCCTGCCGTTACCTCGGCAAAGATTTCAACAACCTGAAAATCATCACCTGTCACCTGGGGAATGGCTCCTCCATTGCAGCGATCCTCAACGGGAAATCGGTTGACACCTCCATGGGTTTCACTCCGCTGGAGGGTTTGATGATGGGTACCCGCAGCGGTGACGTCGACCTGGGGGTATTACTGTTTATGGCCGAAAAGGAAAACCTCAGTATTGCCGATACCAACGCCATGTTCAACAAAAAGAGCGGTATCTGCGGCATTTCAGGAATCTCGTTCGACATGCGCGATGTGGAGCAGGCTGCCGGAAACGGGAATAAACGGGCCCAGCTCGCACTCGACATGTATGCCTACCGCGTGAAAAAGTATATTGGCTCCTATGCTGCTGCCATGGGGGGTGTTGACCTGATCATCCTTGCCGGGGGCATCGGTGAAAACGACCTTGATACCAGGGGCAGAATCCTCGAAGGCATGGAGTTCCTGGGTGTTCAGTTTGATCCTGAACGCAATAAAACCAGAGGCAAAGAGGCTATCCTGACCAAACCGGGATCCCCTGTAGTGGCCATGGTCATGCCGACTAACGAAGAATTAGTGATTGCAATTGATACTTTTAATATAGTTAACAATGATGATTTTAAATTCTAAACTCTAAAACATGGCCCCTATAAGTTTGTATATAGTTGAAGATGAGTTTATCATCGCCCACGATCTGAAAGCCAAACTCGTCAACCTCGGTTACGATGTGCTTGGCATCGATTCCAAGGGAGAAAGTGCAATTGAAAATATTGCAAATCTCCAGGAGTCCAAAAAAGAACCGGATATCGTCATTATGGATGTCAGGCTTGCCGGAAAAATGGATGGTATTGAAGCGGCCCGTATCCTGACGGAAAACTACAATTGCGGTATCATTTTTCTTACCTCCATGAATAAAAGCGAGGTATTTGCAAAATCCTTTTCACTAAAACCCTATGCCTACCTGTTCAAGCCTGTTGATATTGACCAGATCCGTGCCGCCATTGAAGTTGCAAATTACCAGCGTAACCTGGAAATTACCAATGAACGGATGATTTCAGAGCTGAAAAACGAGATTGAACATCGTAAAAAGGTTGAAAAAGAGAGAAACCTGCGGCTGCAGGAACGGATAAGGGCCGAGCAGAAGGTAAATCAACTGCTCAAACAGAAACATCACATGGAGCTGGACCTGATCAACCGGGAACTGGCGACCTCCTCCATCTTCATTTCACAAAAGAACAAGATTATCGGACTGATCAAAAAGGATATCAACCGGCTGCTGAAGAATGAAAAGCATATCACCAAAGTTGAAATCGCCACGGTGCTGAAAACCATCGATGAGAATATCAAGTTTGACAACGACTGGTACCGTATCAAGGCCCATTTTGAGAAGATCCATCCTGGTTTCTTCGACCGGCTGCGTAAGAAATATCCGCAACTGACCCCCAATGATCATAAGTTATGTGCCCTGCTGCGGATGAACCTCAATACAAAGGAAATATCCCATATCCTTAAGATTACGGCGCCCAGTACCGAGATCTCCCGCATCCGCCTGCGCAAGAAACTGGATTTGCCCAAGGGTATCAACCTGACACAATTTATTTGTGAAGCATAATCAAAAAAAAACGCGGCGACTGCCGCGTTTTTTATTTACAGGTTTTCAGCAATTTCATCACTGATCTCGAGGGTGTGGAACACGTTCTGTACGTCGTCGTCGTCCTCAATGATATCAACCAGTCTCAATACCTTCCGGGTTGCGTCAATGTCAAGCGACACCGTTGTTTTCGGAATGCGCTGCAGGGAGGCGCTTTCAGGCTCGATTTTAAGTTGTTCAAGTTTCTTGATCATACTGCCGAAATCCTCCATGGCGGTGGTAACAGTGATGATATCATCCTCAAGCGAGATATCCTCCGCCCCGGCATCGATCAATTCCATCTCCAGGTCATCCATATTGATGTCGCCTTTGGGAACAACGAATATTCCTTTACGGTCGAACAGGTAATTCAACATCCCGTTCTGCCCCAGCTCTCCGCCGTGCTTGTTAAAATAGGCGCGGACATTGGCAACCGTGCGTTGCAGGTTGTCGGTGGTGCATTCAACAAAAATAGCCACACCGTGAGGTCCCTTCCCTTCATAGGTAGTTTCATGCAGGATGGCTGCATCTTTGTCGGACCCTTTGCTGATTGCGCGCTGGATGTTATCCTTGGGCATCGACGCACCTTTTGCATTGGCAATTGCCAGGCGTAACCGGGGGTTTCCATCAGGATCAGGACCACCCTCTTTTACGGCAATGGTAATATCCTTGATGATCTTCGAAAAGATCTTCGAACGTTTGGCATCGAGTGCGCCCTTTTTTCGCTTTATAGTGGACCATTTATTGTGACCTGACATATCTTTATTGTTTTTTGATTAACAATGTAAAATTAATAAAAAAAGGTTCAGTTATGAAAAACGATTGGTAAATTTGGGGTCGCAAACTTACGAAAATCCTCTGCTCCAGTGCAACGTATCCCCATTTTATTTTGCTTTTTTTTAATAGCAACGACATTATTGCTCCACGGTTGTGCCAACATTGTTTCACCAACAGGCGGGCCCAAAGATATTACGCCACCCAAAGTGTTGTCCTGTGAACCCCCTTTCCTGTCAAAATATTTTAAAGGGAACTCGTGCCGGATTGATTTTAATGAATTTATAACCCTGAAAAACCCGGCAACAGAGGTATATATCTCCCCTCCGCTGAAAAACCCGCTGGACACCAGGTTGCGTGGAAAATCGCTGATTGTAAAGTTTGACAACCCCCTTGATTCCAACACGACCTACTCCGTCACCTTCGGGAACTCCATTACCGACCTAACCGAAGGAAATATTCTGAAAGGATTCAATTACGTTTTCTCAACCGGCAGCTATGTGGATTCGCTGTCGCTTCAAGGCTCACTGGTAAATGCCTTCGATCTTAAACCACAGAAAGATATCTTCGTTGAACTTTACATGAACAACAACGACACACTCCCTTTCGATTCCCTGCCATTGAAAGTTGCCCCCTATTACATTACCAAAACCGATGAGAACGGTCATTTCATCTTTAAAAACCTGCAGAATAAAAAATTCAAGCTGTTTGCACTGGCTGACCTTAACGGCGACCTGATTTTTAACCAATTATCAGAAAAAATTGCCTTCGGCGACAGTCTGGTCACCCCCTACTATGTAATCCCCAAACATGTTGACACGGTTGCAAAAGATACTTCATTACATAAAAAATTACCGCCACCGGAAGAGGATCCGCAAAAAAAGGAGCTTGCCCGTAAAAACGATTCAATCCGCAAGGTCGATTCCATCAAACGCGAACAATTACTTTACCCCTCCGTTCCCCTCTATATGTTCGAGGAGTCAGATTCCATTCAGAAACTGGTTAAATCGACCTTCCCCAAAGAGGGAATGGCCATCCTGAAATTTCGTTTCCCGGTCAAACAGGCACGGCTGGTCCCTTTGAACTTCGATTCAATTACCCCGTGGCACCTTGAAGAATTCTCGAAACAACGCGATTCCGTCACCTTATGGATAACCCGCCCAAAAACAGATTCACTGGTTTTAAAGGTAATCGCTGACGGAAAAACCCTGGATACGGTAACCCTGACCTTTGAAAAGAAGGAGTTGTCCAAAAAAGCGGCGAAAAAAGTCATTGCTGAACAACTTACCCTGTCCAATCCGGCAAAATATTACGGGCTCAACCAGTTCAAGGACAAGTTGATCCTTACATTCTCCTACCCGCTTACCCAGTGGGATTTTTCCAAAGTCCTCCTGGTCGAGGAAAAAGACACCCTCCATGCCGTAGTGAAGTTCACCGACAGTCTTAAACGGACGATTTTGGTGACTCATAAATGGAAAGAGGAGAAAAACTACACCCTCATTTTTCCGGATTCTATCTTTTCCGGGATCACCAACCTAAGCCAGGACACCATCAAGATAACCTTCAAATCCAGAGCTGAACGCGACTTTGGCAACCTTGTCCTCACCATGAAAATGGAAAACCGGCCGGGACAATATATCCTGCAGCTTGTCAATGAAAAGGAGTCTGTTGTGTACGAAGAACAGCTGGTAAATAAATCAGGAAAGGTTCATTTTGACTTCCTGACACCCGGGAAATACAAGATCAAGGCCATCCATGACAGGAATCTCAATGGCCGGTGGGATACAGGGAACTACAGAAAAAAGATACAGCCTGAGGAGGTGATTTATTTCCCCAAGATTATAGACATCAAGGCAAACTGGGATGTGGAGGAGGATTGGGATTAGTGTGTGGAACACTGATTGATACAATCAATCACATTGGTCAACTCGGAAGCCTTCAGGGAGTATAAAATCATCTTGCCATCCCTTTTCGACTCCAGGAGTCCCTTGTTTTTCAAAATATTCAGATGATGCGATGCTGATGCCTGCTCAATATTCAACCGCTCATATATTTCTGTCACCGTAAGTTTTTTGTTTGCAGAAAGGAGGTCAATGATGGCAATGCGCATTGGATGTGCCATGGCACGGAGCTTGCTGGCAGCCATTTCAAGTTTTTGTAGGTCGAGTGCAGTTGTCTTCTTCATATAGGGTAAGATAAGGATTTAAACTACAAAGTTATACAATATATCGTACCGATATATATAACTATGTGTGTTTATTTTTGAAAGAGCTCTGTGAATTCAAACCGGCTGCCGTCAAACAAACCTTTGTCACTGAGTTTTAGCTCCGGGATAACCAGCAGGGCCATGAACGACAAGGTCATAAACGGCGCTGACAGGGTACTTCCCATCAGGTGTGCCTGCCTGTCCATCGCCTCATAGCTCTGTGCAACCTCAAAGCCGTCGTTTCCCGACATGATCCCTGCAAAGGGCAGCGGAAGCAATAATTTCATCTCCTCATCCACCAGTGAGATGCCTCCTCCGGACGAAACGATCATGTTCACGGCCTCCACAATATCGGCATCGTCAACGCCCACAGCCACAATATTATGGCTGTCGTGAGCAACACAGGAGGCCAGGGCGCCGCGCTTCAGCCCAATGTTGTTAATGAAGCCTACAGCCACAGGCGCCTGGTGGTACCTGTTTTTAACAACAAGCTTAAGCAGGTCCCTGCCGGGATCACTGACCACATGGTTATTCAGAACCAGCGGGCGGGTAATGAACATTTCGGTGATCAACTGCCCCTCAAAGGCACGTATGACCCTGATATTATCTTCCGCCGCAGGAATCCTGATTTCGTGCAACTGCAGGCTGCCGGTGTTGAAATTGTTGCAGGGAGCGGCCACAACGGGTGAAATCAGGGTTTTGCCCCTTTCCGCCACCAGCTGACCGTTGATATAGGTGGCGAGAATATCAAAATCGGCCAGGTTGCTGACAAGGATAAAATCTGCGGCATCGCCCCGGCGCAGCAGCCCGACATCCAGCTTATAATGATTGACAGGGTTCACCGTGCAGCTCCTCAGCACATTGAACATCTCCAGCCCTTTCGACAAGGCGCGCTTAACCAGGATATTGATATGACCTGCCGCCAGGTCATCGGGATGTTTGTCATCGGAACAGAGCATGACCTGTTCAGGAAACTCATCTATCAGCGGAAAGAGAACCTCGAAATTTTTTGCTGCGCTGCCTTCCCGGATCAGGATATGCATCCCGTAACCGATTTTTTCACGCGCCTCTTCCAATGAATAACACTCGTGGTCGGTGGAAATTCCGGCAGCGATATATTTCCCTGCATTTTCTCCCGTAAGGCCGGGCGCATGCCCGTCGACAGGCTTTCCGGCCTGCCTTGCCAGTGCCAGTTTTTCCATCACCACGGGGTCGTTGAACAGGACACCCGGAAAATTCATCATCTCCGACAGGTACTTGATCTCTGGCATTTGCAACAATTCCTCCACTTCAGCTGCGCCCAGCACGGCGCCTGCAGTTTCAAAGGGGGTCGCCGGCACACACGACGGGGCGCCGAAATAAAATCTGAAGGGCACCGTCTTCCCGTTTTCAATCATGAATTTCACACCGGGAACCCCGAGAACATTGGCAATTTCATGCGGGTCGGATACGGTGGCTACCGTTCCGTGAACCACAGCAAGGCGTGCAAATTCTGAAGGGATCAGCATGGAACTCTCCACATGGATATGGGCATCAATCAACCCGGGAAGGATATACCCGGTTCCCTCAACCTCCTCCTCCCTTACCGAATCAATCTTCCCACCTGAAACAACAACCGTTCCGCGAAAAATCCGTTTACAAACGACATCGACGATATTGCCTTTAAATTCAACCGGGAATTGATCCATAACCTGTATAAATTAAGTGAACGGGTATCATAATGATAATGGTATGATCTATTTTTTTCCTGCCAGCTGACCGCAGGCGGCATCAATATCTTTCCCCTTGCTGAGCCTGACATTGACAATCATATTCCGCTTTTCCAGGAAATCAACAAAAGCCTTTGTCCTGGCGGGATTTGACTTGCTGAATCCCGAGTTCTGAACAGGATTATATTCAATGATATTAACCTTTACGGGGAAACTCCTGCAAAATAGCGCCAGGTCGCGGGCATCCTCCATCGAATCATTGAAATTGCCAAAGAGGATATATTCAATGGTAAACCGTTTGCCGGTTTTCTGAACATAATATTTCAGGGCCTCCGAAACCTCCATGAGGGGATGCTTCAGGTTAAAGGGGATGACCTGGTCGCGTTTGGCATCTGTCGGGGCATGCAGCGACAGGGCAAAATGATATTTCGGATCATCGTCCGCCATTTTCCGGATCATCTTCGGAATTCCCACGCTCGATACGGTAATCCGCTGAGGCGACATGCCAAGCCCCTCCGGGGAGGTGATTTTCTCAATGGCATTTAATACATTCTCATAATTCAGGAAGGGTTCGCCCATCCCCATGAAGACGATGTTTGAAATGGATTCGCTGATGGAGGTATCTTCCCTGGTCGTCAGGGGTCCGGATGTTTCCCCGCCAAACGTACCCGTGACCTGGTCGAGGATTTCACCCGTTGTCAGATTCCGCGTAAATCCAAGCTGTCCGGTGGCGCAGAATTTGCAACCGAGGGCACAGCCAACCTGCGATGAGATACAAACCGTTGAACGGTTTCCTGAAGGGATCAGCACCCCTTCTATCAGTAATCCGTCGTGCAGCCGGAACCGGGTTTTCACCGTTCCGTCCGAACTTTTCTGCCGGATTTCAGGTTCTGCCCTGTGGTATGAAAAGTTTTCCTGTAACAGCGCCCGTGACTCCCGCGACAGGTTTGTCATGTCGTCAAACGAACGGCACGGTTTCCTCCACAACCAGTCATAGACCTGTTGTGCCCTGAATTTCTTCCCCCCGTTGAGGAGAAAAAACTGCTCGATTTCTGTCCTGGTGAGTTCCCTGATATCAGGGGTGTGGTTACCACTCATCTTTTTTCACTACGGTTGGCTTCATCTTTTCCTTCAAGGTTGATACCATACGTTGCATGGTGGTATCAACCTGGTAGAGATAGGAATCCCAATTGGCATTATAGGCAGGGTCTGACTTATTCATCCATTGTTCAACCGGGAATCGGGAGGTTGACTTCAGGTTGAAATCGGTCATGGTATACCGGAACTTATTTTCCCTGATTTCAAGTTTTATCTGGTACAGAACGAGACCTGCGTCGCGACGTACACCGGTTTTTTCATCCTTGTAATAGATCCTCATGCGGCCGTTTCCTTCGATCCTGCCGTTTTCCTTATCCTGTACCGAGTAAACTGATTGCGGGTTGACATAATAATAACCAAACCATTCAATGGCCTTATTATAAAGGTATGCCAGGGTTCCCTTCTGGTCAACCACGCCCCGGTAAAGGATCTTTTTCGACTCCTGGTCAACCGGTAGGTTTGCCACGGGAGTTTGCTCCTGGGCGTAGGTCTTTAAACATCCTGAACTCATGATCATCAGGAAAATGAATAGCTTCAAATGGTGTGTCATATCCGGAATTATTACTGCTTACAATATTAGCACAATTATAATAAAAAAGCCCTGATCGCTCAGGGCTTTTATAAACAGAATTGTTAACGGTTTAGTACATGTCACCCATTCCGCCCATGCCAGGATTCATTGGTGGCATGGAAGGTTTTTCTTCTTTATGGGTAGCCAAAACACATTCGGTGGTCAGGAGCATGCTGGCGATGGAAGCCGCATTTTCAAGTGCCACGCGGGCAACCTTGGTCGGGTCGATAACGCCAGCCTGATAAAGGTTTTCATACTGATCGGTGCGGGCGTTGAAACCAAAGTCATCAGTGCCGTCTTTTACTTTCTGAACGATTACAGAACCTTCAAGGCCTGCATTTTCAACGATCTGGCGAAGGGGTTCTTCCAGGGCGCGTTTTACGATGGCAATCCCGGTGGTTTCGTCATCGTTGCTGCCCTTCATATTCTCAATCGTCTTCTGGGCGCGGAGATAAGCTACACCGCCGCCAGGGATGATTCCTTCTTCAATGGCTGCGCGGGTTGCGTGCAGGGCATCGTCGAAACGGTCTTTCTTTTCTTTCATTTCCACTTCAGAAGCAGCTCCGACATAGATTACGGCAACACCACCGGCCAGTTTGGCGAGGCGTTCCTGTAATTTTTCCTTGTCATAATCAGAGGTTGTGGTTCCGATCTGGGTCTTGATCTGGTTGATGCGGCCGGTAATATCATCCTTTTTGCCACTACCATTGATGATCGTGGTGTTTTCTTTGTCGATGGTTACCTTTTCAGCCTGTCCGAGATACTGTAATGTAGCATCTTCGAGTTTGAAACCTTTTTCTTCGCTGATAACGGTTCCGCCAGTCAGAACGGCGATATCCTCGAGCATCTCCTTGCGGCGGTCGCCAAAGCCCGGGGCCTTGACAGCTGCAACTTTGAGTGTACCACGGATCTTGTTAACCACAAGGGTGGCAAGGGCTTCGCCTTCAACATCCTCGCTGACGATGATGAGAGGGCGGCCGGTCTGAACGACCTTTTCCAGTACCGGAAGCAGGTCCTTCATGACACTTACTTTCTTGTCGTAGATCAGGATGTAGGGGGTATCGTACACCGCTTCCATCTTTTCGGTATCGGTAACAAAATAGGGGCTGATATAACCACGGTCGAACTGCATGCCTTCGACAACCTTTACGGTTGTTTCAATGCCTTTGGCCTCCTCAATGGTAATAACACCCTCTTTCTTGACCTTTGCCATCGCTTCTGCAATCATCTTGCCGATGAAGCTGTCGTTGTTGGCGGATATGGTGGCAACCTGTTCGATCTTGTCCATGCTGTCGCCAACCATTTTGGTCTGCGCCTTGAGCGATTTGATAACTTCGGTAACTGCCTTGTCAATGCCTCGTTTCAGATCCATCGGGTTAGCACCGGCAGTAACATTTTTCAAACCTGTTGTAAAAATAGACTGGGCAAGTACGGTAGCAGTGGTGGTTCCGTCGCCGGCAAGGTCGCTGGTTTTTGAAGCAACTTCCTTTACCATCTGGGCGCCCATGTTTTCCACGGGATCTTTCAGTTCAACCTCCTTTGCAACAGTAACGCCATCCTTGGTAACGATGGGTGATCCATATGATTTGTCGATGATGACATTGCGCCCCTTGGGGCCAAGGGTCACCTTGACAGCGTTTGAAAGTTCATCCACACCCTTCTTTAACGCTTCTCTTGCTTTTATGCTAAAGATGATATCTTTTGCCATTGTTTTATGTTTTTATTGTGATTTTTCGGTGAATTTTTTTCATGTTTAATGATGGTCAGATCACGGCTACGATATCTGATTCGCGCATGATCAGGTAATTGTCACCATCAACGGTGATTTCTGTTCCGGCATATTTGCCATAGAGTACACTATCACCGACTTTAACGGTCATGGGTTCATCTTTTTTTCCCGGACCTACTGCAACCACAGTGCCTTTCTGGGGCTTTTCCTTTGCGGTATCAGGAATGATAATTCCTCCAGCAGTCTTGTCTTCAGCCGCTGCCGCTTCAACCAATACGCGGTCGGCCAACGGTTTAATATTTACTTTTGCCATTTTACGTTATATTTTAAAGTTAAACATTACGAAATCTTACCTTTCAGGAAGGTAACCCAGTTAAGTCACATTTTGTGCCAAAGGAACCTGAAGTGATAAATCTGGACATTTTTTCAGTTATCAGCCTGATAAAAATAAAAATGTCAGACTGTGCTGACAATCTGACACAAAAACAGAAGATGATGAATCCCTGTAAACTTATTTCTTTTGTGCAGGTGGCTGCTGAAAATCTTTGATCGGGGCGGTTTTGCTTTCATCGATCTGCTTTTGGATTTCACTCTGCTGGGTATCAGCTTTTCCACCGTTCTTCGGCGGGATAGCGAAGATGGAGAACAGGCTCAGCACAAGCAACGAGATCGCCAGGGTCCAGGTGGTCTTTTCCAGGAAATCGGCTGTTTTGCGGACACCCATAAACTGGTTGGACGAGGCAAAGTTGGAAGCAAGGCCACCACCTTTGGAATTCTGGACTAAAACTACCAGTACGATCAACACACAAACGATGAGGATGAGGACGGAGATTAAAATGTAAAGACCCATGTGATACTACGATTTACAAATGATGAATGACGATTGAAGGGGCCCAAAAGAACCTTCAGGACTTAAGATTTTCAATTTGGGCTGCAAAGTAACGACTTTTTTCTTGATTAAGCAAGGATAATTTCTCATAAATATGGACGGCCTTTTGTATATTGCCCTGTTTGGCATACAATTGGGCCAGTGTTTCACTTACAATCTCTTCCTCATCGAGGTTGCTTCTGACAGCGCTGTCGGTCGGATTGAAAAAGGTCGCCTTCGGTTTTGATATGCGGGGCTCCTCCAGGATGAACTTGTCGATGAGTTTTTTCTTATCGGCAGCTGGCAAAGGATCAGGAATCCTTGAACCCTCCGGGTTGTATTCATCCACGTTAACATCATGGATTTTTTCAGCTTTGATCTCGGCCAGCCGTTTCTTCACGATGGCCAGCAGGTCCTCCTGGGTCATCCGCTCCTGCGTTTCAGCGGAGGAGAAACGACTGGCGATCTGCTCATCCGAAGGTTTCCTGGCAAGTTCCCAGGTTACCACATGGATTGCTTCCGGTTCCGCCGGAAATTCAGGGATTTCAACCTGCATGGTTAAAATCGCCTCCTCCGGCATTCCTGCAACGGATTCTTCCGATATGCCTGTCGGCGGTCCGACAGGGGCAGCCTGTGCCTTATCTTGCAGGATAAGGCTTCTGAGGTTCCGGCGGTCGCCGCAATAGGCTGCTGCCCTCTTCAGCTGCAATGGATACTGCGGGTCGTCCACCCGGTAAAGGTTGCAGGCATACAGGATATGACCTGACTGGCAGTAGGGATATCGTTTGACCAGGTCTTCCAGGAGAGGCAGGCTCCGGGCGTCGGTCAGCTGCGGATGGCTTAACAGTTCTGAGAATTGCTGGCTGTTCATGATGTTTTACCGGTTCAACCTTACCAGTTGACAACGGCCTTGTTGAAAATGTCCTGGACAAGCTGGTCTGAAATATCCTTGATCAATCCATCCTGTACCGACTGCAGGTTTACGCTGCTGGAATAATCCAGGTATTTTGAGAAGGTGGATTCCCAGTTCTGCTTGATATCGGTTTTATTGGTAAACTTAACATTTACCGTGATGGTAAGCCGGTTCATGGCTGCCGTTTCATTCCCCTGGATCGCAACAGGTGTCACGGTATATTGGGTAACGGCTCCTTCGAGCGTAAGGTCACCTCCCCTTTCGATCTGGATAAGATTTGCCTGGCTTGTGAAGTAATCACGCAATGCATCGGTAATGGTTCGCGACAAGGTAGGAACGACAAGCCCTGCATTGTTGGTAAAATAGGGGATGGTCACAGTTTTTACACTTGGAGAAATGGAGGCACCGGTGAAGGAATAACTCATCCTGCAGGAGGAGATGCAAAACATCATCAATACCACAAACGGCAACACCCTTTGTGCCGGCATATTAAACAGCTTCCTCCTGAATTGAAGTTTCAACATGTTATCGATTGATAAACAAAGATAAACTATATTATTCGATGTTATACTCCTTGATCTTGCGGTAAAGGGTTCGTTCAGAGATCCCCAGTTCCCTGGCTGCATCCTTGCGTTTCCCTTCATGTCGTGTAAGGGCCCTGCGGATGAAATCGATCTCCTTTTTCTCCAGCGACAGGGATTCTTCAACCTCTTCATGTTCCTGGATCGTATCCTGGTCAGTGAACCTGGTATCGGGTTGATGCACGATAATCGGCTGTACCGATTCCTTGCCATCTTCAAAGTCCTTGTATAACCTTTTAATCAGGTGGGTATTCTCGCCAAGGTTGCTGGAGAGGACATCTTCATTCCGCATCAGGTTCATGACCAGCTGTTTGAGGTCGTTCATGTCCTTTTTCATGTCGAAAAGAACCTTGTACAGTAGTTCCCGTTCATTGAATTTAGAGGCATCCTCTCCCTTATAAAGTACCGGCAATTCGCTGGTTTGTCCCTGGGGCATGTATTTCAGGAGGATCGCCACATCGATGTCCCTGTTTTTTTCGATGATGGAAATCTGTTCCGTCAGGTTTTTAAGCTGGCGGATATTCCCGGGCCAGCGGTAGGAGCGCAAAACCTGCTGGGCATCCTCGTCGAGCTGGATGGAGGGCATCCGGTACTTCTCGGCGGCGTCCGAGGCAAACTTTCTGAAGAGCAGGTAAATATCCTCCTTCCGCTCCCTGAGTGCCGGCACCAGGATGGGCACGGTATTCAGCCGGTAATAGAGATCCTGCCTGAACTTTCCATTGGCAATGGCATCGGGAATGAACACATTGGTGGCACCTACCACCCGGACATTGGTTTTCAACACTTTGGAAGATCCCACGCGCATGAATTCACCCGATTCGAGCACCCTCAGCAATCGCACCTGGGTGCCGAGCGGGAGTTCCGCCACTTCATCCAGAAAGATGGTGCCCCCGTCGACCACCTCAAAATAGCCCTTCCGGGCCTCGTGCGCTCCTGTGAAGGAGCCTTTTTCATGACCGAAAAGTTCCGAATCGATCGTACCTTCGGGAATAGCGCCGCAGTTTACGGCAATATAGGGTCCGTGCTTCCTGGAACTAAGCTGGTGGATTATTTTCGGGAAGAATTCCTTCCCCGTACCACTTTCACCACTGACCAGTACCGTGATATCTGTTGCGGCTACCTGGCGGGCAATGTCAATGGCACGGTCAAGGATCGGTGAATTACCAATGATACTGAACCGCTGTTTGATTGCTTGGATGTCCATGGATTGCTTATCTTAACTGTGCATCGAGATGGCTGGCCAGGGCCTTTACAATCCTGTCCATGACCTTCTCAATCTCTTTATCGGTAAGGGTTTTCTCCTTATCCTGCAGCATGAAATTAATCGCATAGGACTTCTTTCCGGGTGCAATTTTTTCTCCTTCATACACATCAAACAACCCAACCTTTTGAAGCAGCTTTTTCTCCGTTTGAAAGGCAAGTTTTTCAATCTGCTCAAATGTAACCTCCCGGTTTACCAGCAGGGCAAGGTCGCGCCGTACTTCAGGAAACCTGGGCATCCCGGCATACCGGGCGTTTTTAACAGGGATAAGCGAAAACAGGAGATCCCAGTTAACTTCAGCATATAAAACAGGCTGCCTGATATCAAATGTTTTCATGACCAGGGGAGAAAACCATCCAAAGGTCAACAGATTTTTCCCGGCGACCCTGTAAACAAGTCCGTCGGTGACCAGGCCGGAAGACCAGGCCCCGATGGTCCAACCATCCTGGGCAATGGATAATTTTTTAAAGATCGCCTCCAGGAATCCTTTTAGTTCAAAAAGGTCAACGGGTTTGGCAGAAGTATTCCAGCTCTCCGGCTGAAGCCGGCCGGTCATCAGCATCATCAGATGTTTCTCTTCATGGTAGCCCGGAACAGGGTCATGGCTGCCTGCCGCCAGTGAATAAACCCTGCCGAATTCGAACATTTTCAAATCGGACGACCTTCGGTTCTGATTGTGTACAACACTTTCCGCCGCTCCAAAAAGCAGGGTCTGCCGCATCACATCCAGATCCCGGCTGATGGGGTTGAGCATTTTAACGCAGTTCCCCGCAGGGAAATCAGTGTTGTCGAAGTAATAGGTTGATTTTGTCAGCGAATTGTTCATCACCTCGTTGAACCCGTTGCCGGCAAGGAAATCGGCAACAAGGTTCTGTACCTTTTCGGGATCAATCCCGCTGGTAAATGACAGTGCCGATCTTACTTCAGTTCCAATTTCAATATTGTTGTACCCGTAAACCCGCAGGATCTCTTCGATCACGTCAGCTTCGCGCGTCACATCTACCTTAAAGGCAGGGATTTCAAGCTTGAGCCCGGTAACGGCCGAATCGTTTTCGGGTGATGTGGTTTCGCCTATCACCAAGATCTCAAGATCGTTCAATATATTTTTCACAACCTCGTGGTTGAGTGATTTTCCGATCAACCGGTCGAGATTATGATAGGAAAGTTTTACAATCGCTGGTGTATAAGGGGTCGGATAAACATCCACGATTTCCGATGAAATTTCACCACCAGCAAGCTCTTTAATCATCAGGGCTGCACGTTTCAGTGCAAAGATGGTAATATCAACATTGGTACCCCGTTCATAGCGGAAGGAGGCATCGGTCTGGAGCCCGTGGTACCGGGAGCTCTTTCTGATATGTTTCGGATCGAAACAGGCACTTTCAATAAAAACGCCGGTCGTAGCCGCAGTAACGCCCGATTTTGCACCGCCAAAAACGCCGGCGATACACATGGGCTCCACGGCGTTGCAGATCATCAGGTCGTTGCCCGACAACCCGCGTTCTACGTTATCGAGGGTAGTGAATTTTGTCCCTTCGGGATATTTTTTTACAATCACCTTGTCGCCTGCAATGCAGTCGGCATCAAAGGCATGGAGAGGTTGTCCAAGTTCCATCAGGATGAAATTGGTCGAATCAACAATGTTGTTGATCGGGCGCAGTCCGATGGCCAGCAGCCTGTTTTTCAGCCAGTCGGGCGACTCGCACACCGTAACACCTGTAAGCGTAATAGCGGAATAACGGGGGCAGGCTTCCGGATCCTCCACGACGACCCCGATATGCCGGTTATCAGAATCAATGTGGAAAGCAGATACATCGGGCAAAATCAGCTTACTGCCCGGTACTGAAGGACTTTCGTTCAGTCCGAAGTTGTTGGCTACGGCAACAAGGTCGCGGGCAACACCTGCATGAGATGCAGCATCGGCGCGGTTAGGCGTTAACCCAATGGTGAAGGTGACGTCTTCTTCAATCCTGAAATATTCACTGGCGGCCATTCCTACCATTGTACCGGCGTCGAGCACCATGATCCCGGCATGGGAGGAACCCAGTCCAAGTTCATCCTCTGCGCAGATCATACCTTCGGAGAGCTCGCCGCGGATCTTTGTTTTTTGCAGGGTTAACTCCTTGTCGCCAAAATAAAGGGTCGTCCCAAGGGTGGCAACGGCAACTTTTTGTCCCTTGGCCACATTGGATGCACCACAAACAATATGTAAAGGTTCGGGGCCCCCTGTGTCAACGGTAGTGATGCTGAGATGATCGGAATTGGGATGCTTTTCACAGGTGACAACTTCCCCGATGACAACTCCCTTCAACCCGCCTTTTACCGACTGGAATGGCTCCTGGCTCTCCACCTCCAAACCGCATCCTGTTAGCATTTCCGCCACCTTGTCAGGCGACAGCTCAAGGTCATGATATTGCTTAAGCCAATTATAGGAGATTTTCATTTATCGTACAGATTAAGGGAACAAAGTTAGGAATAAAAAAGACAACAGCTAAGAGATCAATCCCCAATTTTGCTGATTACGGTCCATCTGCTGAAGGTGGCGTGCCAGAATGTCATTTTCAGGTCTGGCTAACAGGGGATCGCCGACGATGATATCCGACGCAACATTCCGGGCATATTTCAATATCTTTTCATCCTTTACCAGGTCGGCAATCCTCAGGTCGAGAATGCCGCTTTGCTGGGTCCCCTGCAGGTCGCCGGGACCACGGATCTGGAGATCGGTTTCCGCGATCTCGAAGCCGTCGGTCGTGCGTACCATGGTAGAAATCCGTTTCCGGGCTTCGGCCGACAGTTCATAACTGCTGATCAGCAGGCAATAAGATTGATCCCCCCCCCTGCCTACACGACCGCGGAGCTGGTGAAGCTGCGACAGCCCGAACCTTTCAGCATTTTCAATCACCATCACCGAGGCGTTGGGAATATCTACCCCAACTTCAATCACAGTCGTCGCCACCATGATCTGGGTTTCCCTGTTCAGAAACCGCTTCATCTCTGCATCCTTTTCCTTTTGTTTCATTTTGCCGTGTACCATGCTGACAGCATATTGCGGTGCCGGGAATTCCAGTATCACATGCTGATAACCATCTACAAGGTTTTTCAGATCGAGGGTTTCCGATTCCTTGATCAACGGGTAGACAATATAGACCTGCCGGCCCTCCCTGATCTTGTCGCGCATGAAATGGAAAACCTTGCCATGGTCGGGTTCGTACAGGTGGCGGGTTACAATCGATTTCCTGCCGGGGGGCATCTCGTCGATGATGGAGGTATCCAGGTCGCCATAGAGGGTCATGGCGAGTGTCCGGGGAATAGGAGTTGCCGTCATTACTAGGATATGCGGGGTGATCACGTTTTTCTCCCAGAGTTTGGCCCGCTGGGCAACACCAAACCGGTGTTGTTCATCAATCACCACCAGCCCCAGATGACGGAACTGCACCTTTTCTTCCAGCAGGGCATGGGTCCCGATCAGCAATTGTACGTCGCCCGATAACAGTCCATCATGAATCTCCCGCCGCCCGGCCGTTTTGGAATTCCCGGTTAGCAGCCTTACCGTAACATTCAAGCCAGTGACCATGTTGGAAATAGTATTGAAATGTTGTTTGGCAAGAATTTCGGTCGGAGCCATGAGGCAGCTCTGGTAGTCATTATCCAGGGCGATCAGCATGGTCATCAGGGCAACCAGTGTTTTACCGCTTCCCACATCTCCCTGGAGCAACCTGTTCATCTGGTTTCCCGAGCCAAGGTCGGACCGTATCTCTTTAATTACCCGTTTCTGAGCGTTCGTAAGCTCAAAGGAAAGATGGTGATGGTAAAACTGGTTCACATAATTTCCGATTTTCAAAAACCTGTGCCCATTATGTTTTTCCAGCCGGCCTGACCGTTGTTTAGCAAGCCGGAGCTGTATGAAGAACAACTCCTCAAATTTCAGGCGGGTCTGAGCCTTTTTGAGCAGTTCCGGGCTTTGCGGAAAATGAATATTGACAAAGGCCTGTTGCCTGTTTAATAGCCTCAGGTTGTCAAGTATAGAGGGTGTAAGGTTTTCAGGTACAACGAACTTTTCATTCAGCAGCAGGTTTTTCACCACCTTGCCTATTCCCCTGAAATCGAGCCCCTTTGACTTAAGTTTCTCGGTAGAATTATAGATTGGACGAACCCTTTCACTTAATGGCACGGGTTTCAGGGAGGGTATTTCCAGTTCAGGGTGTGAAATATTCCATCGCCCGTTGAAAAGCGCGGGCTTCCCGAAAACGATATATTCCTGCTGTGGCGTAAGCATTTCGAGCACCCATTTGATGCCCTGGAACCAGATCACCTCCATCTCACCGCTATCATCGCGGATGGTGCCCACCAGCCGCTGATGCGGGGCTGTTCCGGCCATCTGGATGCGGATCAGCCTGGCTTTTAGCTGAACATAGGTGGTATCGTCCCGGATGTCGGCAATCCTGTAGAATTTGGTCCTGTCGCTATACCGGAAGGGGAAGAAAAGGAGAAGATCACCAAAGGTAGCAATATGGAGCTCCTTTTTCAATACCTCCGCCCTGGTTGAACCAACGCCTTTTAGGAATTCAATGGGGGTTTCCAGGAATGGAGAAGCCATAATGCAGGTTAGAAACGGTTGTCACAAAAATAAAGAAATTGAATGAAATACAGGGAACCTAATTGGTCAGAAACAACAGAGGCTGTCCCGATAAGAAGGAGACAGCCTCTGAAAAATTCAGGATGCATGAATCAGGCCTAATATTCCCAGAGATTTTGTTCAAAATCAAAAAGGGTATTCTTAGCCTTTTCGGCCTCCAGCAGGGCATCGGTGCCAACTGCATAATCCTTTATACTGCGGTCGTACACGTTTTCCTCCTTATACACATAGCTGGAGAACATACGTTTCATAAAAACGTCGTCATACGACATTCTGCCGGCTGATCCGTTTTTCAGGTTGAACAGTTCGTTTTTTGCAAAGAGGTTCCGGCATTCGGGGAAATAGATCCAGAAGAGCTGTTTTTCGAACCTAAACTCACCTGTATTTTTATCATTAACATTGACTACGGGACAAATCCCCAAAATCCTGACTTCAAAAACAGAGCGTTGCCGGTCAAAATAAAAGTCTTCCTTGATATCCAACTTTTTGACATTGGAAGGATCGAATGTATGATGAATAACAGTATCGAACGAAACATCGGGATTATCAGGCCGGGGCAATTTCACGGTTTCATCCCAGTCCAGTTTGTCGGTTAATTCCTTATAAGTCATCGGAACAAGAAACTGATCTGATTCTCCAGCATAGGCGGTAATGGTACCCTCCTTTAATCCATCCATGATAATGGTAACCAGGCTGCGCCAGTTATTCTGAGGTTTTTCAGGGAAGTAAAATGGCTGGTTCATCTTTTCGCGCATATCCACCACCCGCCAGATCCTCTTGGTCCAGATAATGTCGGCTTCACGCAGATAAGGATAAGGAATCGGCTGAACCTGCGTTATCGCTGTTTTATCATACACGCCGTCTCTGGGCGGACCCTCCAGAACCTGCGAATAGGATGTAAGGTTTATCCCTGCTAAGAGCATGAAGAATAAAACCAGGAAAAATGCTTTTTTCATATTACCTCCTTATGGATATTATCAGTTCAATTTCAAACTAAGACTGGAATTAACCTTTCGTGTGCCATCCGGTCCCTTAACATAAATATCGTCAAACCAGATTCGTTGCCCCTTACGGGAATTGGTAATCGACTTCAGGATTTCAGCAGTCAGCCTGTTCCCCGGAATTTTTTCCTCATTACCCTGCCCCGATGTATTGGCAGTGGAAAAGACGAAAGAGGTGACCACATACTTGATATCAAAGTCAAAACCGGCCGGCATTTCAGGAAGCAGGATCGGGCTCGCAAGCAATAAACTCTTGGAGATGAACCCATCATTTTTTCCTGCAATCTTAATAATGGGGTCAGGCAGAACTTTCAACCGGAATTTATAGGCTCCCATACTTTTTGTTTTCCCTGAGAACACAGCGCTTACATTGATCACAGCCTCCCTTGTTGAAGAAGCGACGAGGTTTGAAACGATCCAGTCTTTTCCTTCAGCGCGGATACTCCCTGTTGAAATGGAGGGGATGATCTTTTCAGGACTGCCGGGAACACTGATTTCCACCGGGTTGTCAACACCAATGTAAAACACATTCATCTTACTCGGTGAGATGGTGATGGCCGGTTTGGCTACAATAAATTCATCATGAAAATGGAAAGTCATGGTATCGCCCAGCGGGCTGACAACCTTGATGATCCCGGCAAATTTCTTCAGCCCTTCGGCCGAACCAGCCAGTTTCAAAACGACCAGTCCGTCGGAACCTACAATAGGTGTCGCATTCTTATAATTGCCTGCAGTGAGGGTATCGGCGCCCAACACATAGCGTACATCCGGGTTTTGCTTGGTATCATAAGCACCGACGAGGATTTCGGCCTGGTATTCATCCCCAAGGAAGATATAACTGCTTTTGGGAATAACCTTTGCCTGGATTTTGTCAAATTTAAAATTCAACGCATCAATAGAACTATACAAATTATTGATGACATCAAATTCGGCATTGTAAATTTCAGCTTTGGTTTTATTCAGGATGGTAACCGTTGCAGCCAGGATTGTGCGGTAAAAATTATGCATTTCCCACGATTGCTCCGCGCCATCCCTGTCGTAGAAGGGCCCTTTGGTATCCATGCCGACCTTGATTGAACCTCTGAACTTTGGATCAACCAGTTCAACCATCTGCTTTTTATAGAGTTCGATTTTATCTTTCAGTTTCCTCGATTCCCCGGCTGATCCGTCGGTTGAACTACCGATAAAAAAGCGTGTCGGGGTATCGTAGTTGTCCTTTCTCTCAGCATTACGAAGGTTCAGCTTCTTGGCTTCCTCAAGTGAAGGCAGCTTCTCCGTTTGCATGATAACAGTATATTTGATGCTATCGATATACTTGGAGAATTTCTCAGAAAGGGCTTTCGCCTGACGGGCTTTTTCCCAGTAAGGACCAACTTTATTGGGGTTTAACTGATATTGAATCTTGAATTTTGCGTACGTATTATCCAGTTTTTTAGCAAAGTTGTCGTTGGTAGTTTCCATACTCTCGTTCACGACCACAAATGCATCCAGGATCTGTTTCGAGACGTTCAATGCGAGCAATGCAGTAAGAACAAGATACATCATTCCGATCATCTTCTGCCTCGGTGTCTCCTTATATCCAGCCATTTATATATGTATTATTTACAGGTGAATTCAAATTATTTTCCGCCAACACTCATTGCCGACAACATATTTCCATACACTTTGTTCAGTGCAGCGATATTTTTGGTAAGGTTGTCCACCTCTACCTTGAATTTTTCTGTATTCGCCAGAGACTCATTCAGATTTGTTGCAAATTTATTCAGTACGGTATTGTATTTGGTGGTAGTTTCCATCTGTTGGTTGGAACCCTGGAGGTGTAGTTCATACATGGCATTCAGGGCGGAAAGGTTACTGGAGATACGCTGCAGTTCCTTGTTATAGTTGGCTCCGCCGGTGGCCGTGGCACTCAGTGATTCGGTAGTTTTTGACAGAAGGGTTGCCGATTCATTGTATTTTTCAACAAATTTATTGGCAGATGCGGTCACATTGGTCATACTGGCTGAGAATGCCTTGTTGGCCTGAACATCTTCCTTTAACGATTCGCCGACTTCAGCGAACATGGTTGAAAGGGAAGCTGCGTTTTTGGAAGTAGCCTTGATATGGGTCATCTGTTCCTGCGATGCAGCAGCGTTCTGTTCCAGCGACGTGGCGGTTTTGCGATAGGAATCGTTGAGGATGGTGGCCGATTCCGTAGCGGTTTTCATCGTGCTGATATATTTATCATTGGCAAGGGATGCATCGGCCACATTCGATAATTTGGAGGTGGTTTCCGACAACTTGGTCATTCCTGTACCTAAACTGGCGATCAGTTCCGGGCCGATCTTAGCCTTTTCAAGCATCTTGTCAAGTTCCTGCGATACGGTATCTTTAGTTGTAAAAGCCTTGCTTGCATCGAGTTCGTCTTCATGGTAAATACCGGCCAACTGTGGGTAAACCAAACTCCAATCGGGTTCAACATGGGGCGGCTCAAATGCTGAGAAGAAGAAGATCATTGATTCCGTACCTAAGCCGATGATCAGCATGATATCTGCACCTGTATAATGGTTGATTTTAAATAAGGCACCAACGATTACAACGGCGGCTCCAATGCCATAAAGCTTGGCCATGAAATTCTTATACCCTTTTGTTTTTACAAAATCTAGTAACGCCATAACATGATTGAATTAATTGTTAATAAAGTAGATTGGTTTAGCACTTATCTGTAAACTTTAGATGCTCTTGAGGGATTGTCATCGCGCTGACGTCCCAGGTAACTCTGGACGCAACGGAAGCCAACATAGCATTTAGCAGTGTCCTGGTATTCATAGGCACGGGTGGAGACCCGGATAAAGTAGGCAACATCCTTCCACGATCCGCCACGGGTAACTTTGCGTTTGAGTGCGGGAGGATCGGCATCTTTGGCATTGTACTTATAATCGGGGTTCAAGTCCCACGAAAAGTTATAGGATGCGGGGTGAAATGCGGTAACGGTCCATTCAGCCACATTGCCCGCCATATCATAAAGTCCGTAATCATTGGCCGGGTAATGGGCAACAATGACCGTGGTGGCACCTCCGTCGGCAATATAATCGCCACGCAACGGCTTGAAGTTGGCGAGGAAACAGCCTTTGTCGTTACGGGTGTATGGACCGCCCCAGGGATAGGGGTTGGCATCGTAACCACCGCGGGCAGCCCATTCCCATTCGCCTTCGGTCGGAAGACGGAAATCGCTGATAAAGGTCTCACCCTTTTTACCATAAAGAAAACTGTTCTTCAGCTGGGTACGCCAGATGCAGAAAGCGTTTGCCTGGCGCCAGTTTACACCTACCACAGGGTAATTGTCATAAGCAGGATGCCAGAAATATTTTTCGGTACTCGGATCATTGAACGAATAGGCAAAGTCATGAATCCAGCATAAGGTATCGGGGTAGACATTGATAACCTCCTTGCGAACATATACCGAACGATCTTTCAGACCCTGGGGACGATTTGCAAGACTGGCCTCCTTTGGATCTGTTTGCGCGCTGTAATCTTTGCGGGAAGCAGCTTTCAGGTCAACAAAATAATATTCAAAATAAAGTTTACGGGTATCAATCTCTTTTCTTCTGAAATATCTCTCATTTTCAGGAAGATAAAGCTGGGCCAAAGCATCTCTGACATCCTGCTGCTGCGAGTTGAAGTCAAGTTTCGATTCCCAGTTAAGGTATGGAGGATCAAACTGCTCACCTGTTTTTTTATTTTCCGAGATAAAATAAAGATCAGGTTTGGTTTCACCCAGCAGGCGGCGTGCGATGGAATCGCGGACCCAGAATACGAACTGACGATATTCGTTGTTCGTAATTTCGGTCTGATCCATATAGAATGCCTGTACCGTAACAGTTTTTGGATTGTTTAACTGGGCATAGGGCATATCTTCATCGCTGACGCCCATCGTATAGGAACCCATGGGAACGTAAACCATACCAAACGGATCTGGTGAATAGTAGCGCTTGCGGCCCTTGACTCCCGTAAGCTCACCACTTCCTGAGTTACCGCAACTTCCCAAGAAGATGAGCAGTGCGGAATAAATGATCAGTTTTTTCATTTGTTGGCAGATTGATGGATGAAAATAACGCTATGTATTGAACTTTATTATTTTAAAGGCTGTTTTTTCGAGCAAAACGGCAAAATTACACTTTTTCTTTTATAAGAACCGTGTATTCCTGTAACTTTTACGGAATTTATCGACGTCAATCTTAAAGCAGTAATTGACCATAACTTCCAACCCTCCGCTGTTATACTTGTGCATGGCCGATGTACTGATGTCGTAAGCAACACCGATACGCAGGTTTTTTACCAAAACCCCGGCAAGGATTGAAACAGCATCCTGCAACCGGTATCCGAGGCCCCCGTAGAATTTATTGTTGTATGATACCAGCGCACTTGCGTTGAACTGAAAGGCTGCTCCATCGTACATAACAAGAGCAGAGGGAAGCAGTTCGAATTCAGGATGACCGGGAATTACCCATTGGTAGCCTCCCGTCAGATAAAAGGTGCGGCGAAGCTGGTAGGCCAGCTTTTTAGAGTGGGTCTGTAACAAATTGTCTGCAGAAAAGCCCACATAATACTTTTCAGGAACTTTATAATAGACCCCGGTGCCGAGGTCAAACATCATCGCACTGGTTTTACCCTGCAGGCCGCTCAGCAACGGGTCGTCAGAATCAATCCCCTTGAATTTGGAAACATCATAACTGATATTCTGCAGGTTCCCCTGCAAACCTATCGACAAATCCCCCGACCCCAATTCGAGCTTGTAGGCATAGGCCAGTTTCAGAACCGTATTTTTAAAAACGCCGATCTGGTCCTGCGATATGGCCAGCCCTGCTCCACCATGCAAAAATTTAAAAGGCGAATCTGCCGTGAACATATAGGTCTGCGGCGCCGACTTGGTGCCATCGGCATCCTTCCAGCCAATCCATTGCTGGCGTACAAGGCCTGTAACAGAAATACCTCCGCTGTTCCCTGCAAAAGCCGGATTCATAGCCATATTGGTGAACATGTAATGCGTGATAAGGGTAGATTGCTGCGCATAAAGCAGTAAACCTCCCTGAAAAACAAGAAGGAACAGGATAAAGAAACGCTTTATCCCCGGTTTTGGCAGTTTTCCTGCAAAAGGTAAGTTCAGCAAAGGTGTGTCAGGTTCATCTGAAAAACGGGATAAAAGTACATCTTTTTTAATTACCAACATCCCTGCATCCCAATTTAGACATTGTTTAAATGATTAACGCACAACAGGGGCTTGCATTGTGCAGTAATCAAATATCTTTGCAGATGTTTGTTAACCCTATCCTTAAAATCAATTTTATGGCATTCAATTTAATCAAGGAAAAACCTTTTACCCGTAAATGGTTTTTCTCCTACAGTCTCATTATTTTGGGCTCGTTTATCCTGGCAGCCGGTTTTGTCCTCTTTATCACCCCCTATAAAATAGTTCCGGGCGGGGTTTACGGCATCTCCATTGTACTCCATTATATGTTTAACACGCCGGTTGGACTTGTTGCCCTGTGTTTCGACATTCCCCTCACCCTGGTGGGGATGAAATTTCTTGGTCCCAGGTTCGGATTTAAAACGGTACTGGGCTTTTCCCTGACTGCCATATTTACCGATGGCCTAACCTATCTGTGGGGATTTCAGCCGCTGGTCGTAGGGGATGCCCTGCTGTCATCCATTTTCGGGGGAGTGCTGGCAGGAGTCGGGCTCGGCCTGATTTTCAAGTCAAAGGCGACATCGGGAGGAAGCGACATCGTCGCCATGATCATCTCTAAATATACCCGGCTTCCCCTGGGTATGCTGATGATTTATGTGGATTCGGTCATCGTGCTGGTGGGATTGGTTGTCTTCCGCGACTGGAAGATACCCCTCTATTCCTGGATTGTGATCTTTATCACCGGCAAGGTGATCGATGTGGTGCTGCAGGGCGTCAGCTATGACAAGAGCCTGTTCATCATCTCCGACAAACATGAGGAGATCAGGGATAAGATCCTTAACAACCTGGACCGCGGTGGTACTTACATCGACGGGCACGGCATGTATAATATGGCTGATAAACGGATTATCTTCACGGTGGTAAGCCGCCGGGAGCTGGCATTGCTGGAGGAATATATCCACGATATCGACCCGAAAGCCTTTCTTACCGTGACCGATGCCACCGAGATCCTGGGTGAAGGTTTCGGATCACTGAAGGAAAAGGTGGCATCCTGACAGCGCCTACACGACAGGTACGCCGCCCGTTTAGTGCCTGAACAGCTTCATGATATCCTGCCCGTTGGCAAATATCAGCAACCCGAAAAGGATTACCATGCCAACGACCTGTGCATATTCCATGAACTTGTCGCTGGGTTTTCTCCTGAAAATGATCTCATAAAAAAGAAACATGACATGGCCCCCGTCGAGTGCCGGGATGGGCAAAATGTTGAGTACACCGAGCATGATCGACAGAAAAGCGGTCAGCGACCAGAATGCAGGCCAGTCCCAGGTTGAGGGGAAGATATTCCCGATCGTGATAAATCCTCCGACCGATTCATATGCCTTCTCCTGTGAAAACAGCAACTTGATCGATTTGATATAGTTGCCGGCCCCGTCAAAGGCTTTTACCACGCCAACCGGGATGGCGGTTATGAAATTGTAACTCTTTTCCTTGAATTTAAAATAGGTAACCGGCGCTTTATGGTACACGCCGATCAGTCCGGCGGCAGGTACACTGACAGGCAGACGCAAAGTATCTTTTCCCCTGACGACCATCACCTTGACCGTTTTGTTTTTATAGTGCTGGATAGAGGCCCTGAACTGGTCAAAATAGATCCGCAGGGAGTCGTTCAGACCAATGATCTTATCGCCAATCTGCATACCGGCCGTTTTTGCGGGCGATCCGGGGGCAAATTTCCCCGCTTCAAACGGGAACCTGACGGCGATGAAGTCGGGAGTTTTTTGTTTGATAAGCTGGCTGATGAATCCCGCCGGTACCGGTACATCGATATTCTCGCCGTTACGTACCACCTGTACTGATTTCGCCTCTTCCAGAATGATCGTTTTAGGGATTGCTGCAAAATCCTCCACCTGCCTGTGGTCAATTGTCACGATCCGGTCGCCGTCGCGCAGTCCCATCCTGTAGCCCAGCGAGTCGACCGAGATGCCGTATTTAACCTCTGTCGTAGGAAGGTACTGCTCTCCCCACATCGACAGCATGCAAATATAGATGACGATGGCCAGCAGCACGTTGACTGTTACTCCTCCCAGCATGATGATCAGCCTTTGCCAGGCCGGCTTCGATCTGAATTCCCAGGGCTGCGGCGGAAGTTTCATCTGCTCCTTGTCCATCGACTCGTCGATCATCCCCGAAATTTTCACATATCCGCCCAGGGGGACCCAGCCAACGCCATATTCGGTATCCCCTTTTTTAAATTTGAAAAGCGAAAACCAGGGATCAAAGAAGAGGTAAAACTTTTCAACCCTGGTTTTAAACAGCCGGGCCGCAATAAAATGGCCGAATTCATGAAAGATGACCAGGATTGACAAACTCAGCAATAATTGAACAATTTTTATGAAGATTTCCATGCGTTTTTTTTATGACAGGTTCATTGATTTATTGATATAGTTTTCAGCTCTTTCCATGGTTTCAAAGTGTGTGGCGACATAATCGTCGTAGCAGGGTTTTGAAACAAAAGAACTCGTTTTCATGCAATATTCCACAACTTCAGGCAAATTCAGAAAGCCGATCCTCCCGTCGAGAAAGGCCTTTACGGCAGTCTCGTTGGCGGCATTCAGGATACAGGGCATGTTGCCTCCCTCCTGCAGGGCTGTGTATGCCAGGGCAAGATTGCGGAATAGTTCCCGGTCAGGCTGTTCAAAGGTCAGGTTTGGATAATCGGTAAAGCTGATACGCGGAAGGTTGGATTTTATCCTTCCCGGAAACGACATTGCGTAAAGGATTGGCAGTTTCATATCGGGGAGCCCGATCTGTGCCTTCACCGAACCGTCGACAAACTGCACCATCGAATGAATCACCGATTGCGGGTGGATGACGACATCTATCTGCCCGGGGAGCAGGTCGAACAACCAACGTGCTTCGATAACCTCCAAACCCTTATTCATCATCGAGGCCGAATCAATGGTGACCTTGTGGCCCATCGTCCAGTTGGGATGGCGCAGGGCATCTTCCCGGGTTATGGTGAGAAGATCATTCCAGCTCTTCCCGCGGAAGGGTCCGCCGGAGGCTGTTAGATAAATTTTTTCAACACTGCCGGGCATCTCCCCAATAAGACATTGAAAAACAGCAGAATGCTCCGAATCAACCGGCAGAACCATAACCTTATGCTGCCGGGCCCCGGCCATCACCAGCTCCCCGGCAATCACCAGGGTCTCCTTGTTGGCCAGTGCAATGTTTTTGCCGGCACTGATGGCGTTTAACGTTGGTTTCAGCCCGGCGTAACCTACCAGTGCACTGATTACCAGGTCAATCCCCTCAATTTCTACGATCTGTGCAATCGACTCCTGGCCTGCAAATACCTTAACCGGGTATGATTTCAAGGCTTCAGAAACCTTTGCATAACAATCCTTGTTGCCGATTACCACAGCATTCGGGCTGAATTCAACGGCCTGCCGGATCAAAAGGTCACAGTTGCTCTGGGCAGTAAGCACCTCCACACCGAACAGGCCGGGATGGCTGCGCACCACATCGAGTGCCTGTGTTCCAATGCTCCCTGTTGATCCTAGTATGGCGATGGATTTCTTCAAAATTTCGCAGGATAGGTTAAAAGGTAATATAGTCTTTGGGATTCAACGCGTTACCATCGTTCCAGAGTTCAAAATGAAGATGTGGCCCGGTTTGCAGTTCCCCCGTTTCCCCGACAATGGCAACAGGTTCACCGGCTCTCACATATTCACCGGCCTTTTTCAGGATGGCAGAGTTGTGCTTGTAAATGGAGACAATGTTCTGCGAATGCTGGATGACGATGACATATCCGGTTTCGAGGGTCCAGTTGCTGAAAAGCACTGTACCGTCAAGGACTGCCTTTACCGCCTCATTTTGTTTTGCAACAATGTCAACCCCATAATGTTTTTGTGCCGGGTTAAATCCATTCGTGATGACACCCTTCAACGGGGCAAAGAACAAAACACCTCCGATGGATGCCTTTTTCTGGCTTGCAGTTTCCATCGTCTCCATTTTATAGAGATTGTATTTATTCTGGTTTTCCACATCTAGTCTGAGGAGTGAATCCTCTGCAGAGTGTTTGATTTTTATATGATCATACAGTTTTAACGTGTCCTTGACCAGGGGTTTATCCTCCGTCAGGTCCTTCCCGTTGATGACATCCCGGAGGTTCCGGATGAACTTGTCCTTGTTCACCAGGTCACGTTCTATGGAATCTGTTATGATCTGGAGGCGGTAAAGTTTTTTGGTAAGTCCCACACTGGTGTAACCCGGTATATATTCCCGCAGGGGGGTAAAGGCAATGAGAATGCTGGTGAGGAAGATGAGCACGATGGTGAGGGTTCCCAGCGCAATGAATACATTCATCCTTGAAAGCCGGAAGGTAAACCGCTCCTCAAGTGTATCATCGGTCATGAAAACAAGGCGATATTTATTCCGCCATTTTTCAGTCCACTTCCCTTTTCGTTTAACTTTTCTTTCAAAAACCATGTCGCACGCGCTGTTCCTTCAAACGGTGCAAATATCGGAAAATTATACGATTCCGCAAATCTTCCCTGACTGTCGCTGAAAACAGGCCATCCCGGTCAGGTTATCCGTATGCTTACATTCCATATCTGATAACTTTCGGGATATATCTGGTCTAATTCAAAAATTTAAAATATTTTTGTAAAATTATAGTTATTATATCTTTTAAAGGCCTTAATGTTTTGAGATCGTCGAAGAATTTTACCCTCGCCGTATGGATTCTGTTTTTATCGGGGTTGATCATGCTCAGCGCATGTTCAACCAAGAAGAACACATTTGTCAGTCGGAGCTACCATAATCTGACTGCACATTACAATGTTTACTGGAACGGAATGGATAATCTCCGTCAGGGTTTGAAGGAATACCAGGCCGGGTTAAAAGACAACTATGCGCTGGTGCTGCCCGTTTACAACTATGGGGATAAAACCAGCGCTACCAAGATCTCCCAGTATGCCGATATCGGCATTAAAAAAGCTTCCAAAACCATCACCAAACACTCGATGAATTTTAACCACAAGGAGTATGTGCGATGGATCAAAGATTCCTACATGCTTATCGGGAAGTGCTATTTCTACAAGCAGGACTACCCGATGGCCAGGCGTACCTTCGAGTTTGTGATTAAAACTTACAACCAGAATGAAATCAAATATGCCGCCATGTTGTGGCAGGCCAGGGCGAACATCCAGTTGGGCGATTACAACAGGGCGGAGCCGATGCTGGATATGCTGCAAAGCAAGATCAGGAAAGGCGACGCACCTGATAAGTACGAAACCGACCTGAACCTGCTCTATGCCCAGTTTTATATCCTGCAGAAAAATTACGATGCAGCCATCCCCTATCTGAACCGTGCCCTTGAACTAAAGCCCACGCGGGCTGTGAGCACCCGCTGTAAATTCATCCTGGCACAGATCCGTGAACTTAACGGGGACTACGATGAGGCATCGCGGCTCTATCTCTTTGTGTCGAAACATGCTAAAACGTATGAGATGGAATTTAATGCCAAGATCAACCTGGCCCAATGTTATACGGCAAAAAGCGGGAACCGTGAGTTTATCGTCAAAAAGCTCAGCCGGATGCTGAAAGAGGATAAGAACAAGGAATTCCAGGACCAGATCTATTATGCACTGGCCCATATTGCACTGAAGGACAGCGATACCACCAAAGCCATCGACCTTTTCAAAAAATCGGTCAGTACAAGTCATACCAATAATTACCAGAAGGCTATTTCCTCACTTGACCTTGCTGACATCTTCTTTGGAAACCGCAATTACGTTACCTCCCAGCTCTATTACGACAGCACGATGCAGTTCCTGCCCAAAGATTATGCCTCCTATAAGGAACTGGCAAAAAAGACCGGCACGCTTACTGAACTGGTAAAAAACCTCCAGGTGATCCAGCGTCAGGACAGTCTTCAGAAACTGGCGGCAATGCCGGAAGACCAGCGGAATAAGGTGATTGACCAGATTATTGCCAAATTGATTGCTGATGAATTGAAAAAACAACAGGAAGAGCAAAAAAGACTACAGTCCCAGTTTTTCCAGAATCCCAACGGCGGGCTTGACCAGCAGGCAATCGGCTCCAAGGAAGGCAGGTGGTATTTCTATAACCCGACCACCATGTCGATGGGATTTTCAACCTTTAAACGGAAATGGGGTCAGCGGGTCTATGAGGACAACTGGTTCCTCACGGACAAGACGGTAGCCTCCTTTTCAAACGAGCCTGAGAAAACAGATTCTATTCCGGGAATGCCTGTCGATACGACAAAACAGGGGAAAAAGTTGCTTGCAAAATTAAAAAACCCTAAGGACAGGGCCTATTATTTGAAGGATATACCGTTTGATACAGCGCGGATCAGGATTTCAAACAAGATGATTGTCGAATCCTATTATCAGGCAGGATTCATCTATGCAGAAGGGCTGGGTGATTACGGTAATGCCACGCAAACGCTTGAAACACTTTTGAACAGATTTCCCAAAAACAAATACAAACTGCCGACTGAATATGAGTTGTATACGCTCTATTTACATCTGCAGGACCAGCCGAAAACCGATCAGTTCAAAAACCAGATCCTGACAGAAAATCCTGAAAGCGATTATGCGAAACTTTTGGTGAATCCCAATTTCTACAAGGAGATTTCGGCCAGGAAATCTGAAGCCGCGCAACTCTATACCGATACTTACCAGGCCTTTGCAAACCAGCAGTTTTATATGGTCATCAACAATGCCGACCTTGCACGGACCAGGTATCAGGCGGATACCGCCTTCATGCCCAAATTCGATTATTTACGCGCGCTGGCGCTCGGAAAGATCGAAATTGTGGATTCACTGGTGGTTGCCATGAAAAAGGTGATTAAAGATTACCCGAAAAGTACTGTCAAACCGCTTGCCGAAAATGTACTGGCCTTCCTTGGAACGCAAAAGGATGCCCAAGGAAAGCCAATCCCCACCGACTCGGTAGCCGTGGTTGACAATACAATGAAGCTTTATAAATATGACCCGGCTGCCGTTCATTTTTATGTACTGGTTGTCAATGACAACCTCGTTGATGTGAATGCCCTGAAAATCAAGATTTCAGACTATAATTCAAAATTCCACGACCTCGAGGGACTGATGGTTAACAGTCTTCTGCTGGACCAGGGAAGACAGATGGTGACGGTAAACAATTTTGACAACAGCGAAACTGCGATGAGCTATTTTCTCGGGATTCTCGACAGCAAGTATATCTTTACAAAGCTGGAGAATGCCGGTGAATATTATGCATTTGTAATCTCTGTGGAAAATTACCCCATTCTTTACAAAAATAAAGATGTGCTTCAGTATGTTCGTTTCTTTGAAAAGAACTATCCACTACAAAAATAAGCACCAGTTAAAAAAATGAACCTTATGTCTAAAAACAGAGAACCTGAAATTCCCACCATCAACATTTTAGGTCCTGGTGCGGTTGTCAAAGGAGAAATCCAGGTCAATGGCGATTTTCGGATCGATGGCACCATGGAAGGGACCATTCAGTGCAAAGGAAAAATCGTGGTAGGCCCAACCGGGAAGATCGATGGTGAAATCCAGTGCCAGAATGCCGATTTTTCAGGGGAGGTCAAGGCCACTGTAAAGGTGTCAGAACTTCTCACGCTCAAGGAGACTGCCCGGTTTAGCGGCGACATTACAACCGGAAAGCTGGCAATAGAGCCGGGAGCAAAATTTTCAGGCACCTGCAGTATGGACCAGGGAGGCATCAAAGAGATCAAATTTCCCTCTGCAGCCAATGAAAACCGATCCCAGGAAAAACCTTAACGACTATGCCCGGTACTCCGGCATGGCGGTGCAAATGCTGGTAACCATCCTGCTGGGTGTATTTGGCGGGTATAAACTGGATGGCTGGTGTAATACCAGGCCTTTGCTGACTGTAATTTTTTCAATCCTCTCCGTGATCCTGTCAATTTATTTTGTCACGAAGGATTTGTTGCACAAATAGGTGTCAATTTTTCCCAAAACACAGTCCCCATGAAATCCGCATATATCCAATATTGCAAACAGCTGTTGATCTTTTCGGGTATCCTCGGCATGATCTGGCTGATCCTCACCTTTGTGCTGCCTGGTAAGTTCATCTCCCCGGCCCTGCCTTCCCTGTTTTTCTTTTTCATCGCCACCTCACTGTTGTCGTTCTACTATCTTCTTCAGTCAGTGGGCAAACGATTCATCAAGTTTGTCAATACCTTTCTCCTGACCATCATCATAAAACTGTTTCTTTATGTGGGCGTCATGATTGTTTACGTTTTGATAAACCGCAAGGATGCAGTTGCCTTTATGCTTGGATTTTTTGTTTTGTATCTGTTTTACAGCATTTTCGAAGCAGTTTGTATCATTAAGAACAACCAGCCCGCGGCGCCGGATTCAACGATTCGGTAAAATTCTGTATTTTTGCATCCTAATTCATTCGAAATGGTTTATATAACACGACGGGAACATTTCAGTGCGGCACACCGGCTCTTTTTACCCGGATACACGGATGAAGAGAACTTTACGGTTTTTGGCAAATGTTCAAATCCGAACTGGCACGGGCATAATTATATCCTGTTTGTCACTGTGAAAGGGGAAGTTGACCCGGTCACCGGGATGATTATCCACTTGCGTCATGTGAGCAAGCTTATTGAAGAGAAAATCCTGAACAAGGTTGATCATAAAAACCTCAACCTGGAAGTCGATTTCCTGCAGGACAGTGTCCCAACCACTGAAAATCTTGCGATCGGAATCTGGCACGAGCTGGAAGAGGGGATAAGGGAGCTGGGCGGTTTTTTGCATTGCGTGAGGATAGAACAATCGGAGAACAACATTATTGAATTTTATGGTGAATGATTGATTAATAAAGCATCATGGCTATCAAGAAAAAACTGAATTACGAAAAGACAGAGGAGTTTGATCCCAAAGCAACTGAAGAATTAAGCTTTCATTACAGGGAAATCCTGCGGCTGATTGGTGAAAATCCCGACAGGGAAGGGCTTGAAAAGACCCCCCTGCGCGTGGCCAAGGCTATCCAGTTCCTCACGCAGGGATATGCGCTCGACCCGAAGGAGATCCTGAATTCTGCCAAGTTCAGGGAAGATTACAGGGAGATGGTAATCGTTAAAGATATCGAGATCTATTCCTTGTGCGAGCATCATATGGTGCCCTTCATCGGAAAAGCTCATGTAGGCTACATTCCTGACAAATATATCACCGGGCTCAGTAAGATAGCGCGGGTGGTGGATATTTATGCACGCCGCCTGCAGGTACAGGAGCGGCTGACCATGCAGATCAAGGATGCCATCAACGATACGCTCAAACCTCTGGGGGTGGCAGTTGTCATTGAGGCACAACATTTGTGTATGTCGATGCGGGGCGTTCAGAAACAAAATTCTGTCACAACGACATCCGATTTTGTCGGCGCCTTTGAACGGGATAAAACCCGCACGGAGTTTCTGCACCTGATCAGTACTAAACTGCACTAATGCGGGAATGCAGGTATTCGGGATTGCGGGATTGATAAATGTTTGATAATAAATAATTAACAGTTTGGGAATCGGGAAATTATTTGCGCTAGTTTTACTGCATTATTTCATGCCTGCATTCCTGCATTATTATATTCATTAAAAAAGGGAGAATAAGAAATGTTCGAACAGACTAATAACAATGGATTTTTCACACAGCAACAGGGGACACAGGATCTCACGGTTGCCAAATCGTTTATGACCCAGGTATTCGGGTGGATGTTCCTGGCGATGGTAGTTACGGCCATCACGGCCTACTGGTTTGCTTCATCTCCTGAGCTGGTAAGCAGCCTCAGGAATATTGACACCGGCGGCATGACACCCCTTGGATGGATTGTCACCCTCGCCCCACTGGGTTTTGTACTGCTGATGTCGTTCGGTTTTCAACGACTGTCGCCAGCTGTTCTGACCCTGCTGTTCATCTCGTTTTCAGTGTTGATGGGGATGAGTATGAGTTTTATCCTGCTGGTGTACACAGCCGCGTCGGTTTATAAAACCTTTGCCGTTACGGCGGCGATGTTCGGTGTGATGGCGGTAACCGGCTATACGACTAAAACCGATCTTACCAAATTCGGTTCCATTATGATGATGGGGATGATCGGCTTAATGATCGCCATGCTGGTGAACTTTTTCATGCATAGCGGCACGATGGACTATATCATCAGTGTCATTGGCGTACTGATCTTTACAGGACTCACCGCTTACGACGTTCAGCGCCTGAAAAGAATGGGGGCCGGGGCCGGGGAATATGGAAATGAAAACATAAAGAAACTCAGTATTCTCGGGGCTCTTACGCTTTACCTGGATTTCATCAACCTGTTTATGTTCCTGCTCAGATTCCTGGGAGATCGTAAATAACAATTTACTTTTAAAAAACCTTTCATGAAAGCATACGTATTCCCGGGCCAGGGTGCCCAGTTTACAGGTATGGGCAAAGACCTGTACGAAACCTCGGCACTCGCCAGAGAGATGTTTGAGAAGGCCAATGAAATTCTTGGTTTCCGTATCACCGACCTGATGTTTTCGGGCTCTGATGAGGATTTGCGGCAAACAAAAGTAACCCAGCCTGCTATCTTTCTCCATTCTGTCATTCTCGCTGCCACTTTAGGCGAAAGCTTCCAACCGGATATGGTTGCCGGCCATTCACTGGGTGAATTCTCGGCACTGGTTGCCAGCAAGGCCCTCTCCTTTGAAGACGGTCTGCGGCTGGTTTCCGCACGTGCCAGAGCCATGCAGAAGGCCTGCGAACAGGAGCCATCGACCATGGCCGCCATCCTGGGGCTCGACGATGCGAAGGTGGAGGAGATCTGTAAATCGATTGATGAGATCGTCGTTCCTGCCAATTACAACAGTCCCGGACAACTTGTCATATCCGGCAGCCTGAAAGGGATCGAAATTGCTTGTGAGCGATTAAAGACCGGTGGTGCCCGCAGGGCCCTGCCGCTGAAAGTTGGCGGTGCGTTTCATTCGCCCCTGATGGAGCCTGCCCGCGTGGAACTTGCGGAGGCAATTGACGCCACCACGGTCAGCGTGCCCATATGCCCTGTTTACCAGAATGCAACGGCCGAACGGGTGACCGACCCGGCACAGATAAAACAAAATCTGATTTTGCAGCTGACTGCCCCGGTATTGTGGACACAAATCGTACAGCACATGATTGCCGACGGGGCGGAACATTTTGTGGAGCTGGGTCCCGGGAATGTTTTACAGGGACTGATTATGAAAATCGGGAAAGATATTACAGTTTCAGGAAGTTAATGACTGCGGCCGGGCCGGCCCTGCGGGTCGACCCGGCCGCAATACATTGCCGGTTAACGCTTTGTATATTGTATGTCGTAATATTTCTGGTAATCACCGGAGGTGACATTCTTCATCCATTCTTCATTGGCCAGGTACCAGTCGACCGTTTTCTCAATCCCTTCGGCAAACATCAGTCCTGGTTTCCAGCCCAGCTCTTTCTGCAGCTTGGTTGAGTCAATGGCATATCTCAGATCGTGCCCGGCCCTGTCCTTCACATACGTGATCAGGTTGGCCGATGTGCCCGCCGACCGTTTAAGCTTGCGGTCCATGGTTTCACAGAGCAAACGGATGAGGTCGATATTCTTCCATTCGTTATTCCCGCCGATATTGTAGGTTTCGCCAACTTTCCCATCATGAAAAATAAGGTCGATGGCATTGGCGTGATCCTCAACATACAGCCAGTCGCGGATGTTTTCACCCTTGCCGTAAACCGGGATCAGCTTATTGTTCCTGATATTGTGAATGGCCAGCGGAATAAGCTTTTCGGGGAACTGAAACGGCCCATAGTTATTTGAACAGTTGGAGATAACCGTCGGCAGGCCGAAGGTATGATGATAGGCTCTTACCAGGTGGTCGGAACTGGCCTTTGAAGCGGAATAGGGACTGCGTGGATCATACGCAGTGTCTTCGTAAAAAAACCCTGTAGCGCCCAGCGAACCGTAAACCTCATCTGTGGAAATATGATAAAACCGTTTGCCTGAAAAGTCATCCCAGATGGTTCGTGCAGCATTCAGGAGATTTACCGTGCCCACGATATTGGCGTAGATAAATTCCATCGGACTGCTGATGGAACGGTCGACATGAGATTCGGCTGCAAGATGAATTACCCCGTCAAACCTGTATTTCTTAAAGAGCGCCTTCATCAGTTCGCTGGCAGAGATATCGGCCTTCACAAACTCATAATTGGGCTCTTTCTCAATATCGCGCAGGTTTGCAAGGTTGCCTGCATAGGTCAGGTTATCGAGGTTGACAATTTTGTAATCAGGATATTTCTTTACAAACCTGCGTACAACATGGGATCCGATAAATCCAGCTCCTCCGGTGATTAAGATTGTCTTCATACTTTAATGTTTTCTTGCTAACGATTTTTAATGCTAATTATTTTTTTTCTGAAACCCTGTTACTTTTTTTTCGCCAGTGCCAGTTCCCATTTCCAGGCTGAGGAGGTCATCTCATCCAGGGTCTTTTCGGTTTTCCAGCCCAACTCCTGGTTTGCAAAGTCGGTATCAGCCCAAACCTTGACAATGTCACCTGCGCGACGTTCCATGATTTCGTAATTAAGCTTAACCCCGGTGGATCGTTCAAACGAAGTAATAACCTCCATGACCGACATGCCTTTCCCGGTTCCAAGGTTGAACACCTCCACCTTTTTTTTGCATTTGTCACCGGTCATTCGCTCTACGGCAATGACGTGGGCTTTGGCAAGGTCAACCACATGAAGGTAGTCGCGGATGGCGGTACCGTCGGGGGTATCATAATCATCGCCCCACACCCGGAGAAAGGGACGCTTCCCGATAGCGGTCTGTGTGATGTAGGGCATGAGGCAATTGGGAACTCCAAGGGGGAGTTCCCCTATAAAGGCCGATTCATGCGCCCCGATGGGGTTGAAATATCTTAACAGGATTCCCCGGATATTCGCCGTGATACTGGTGTCGGTGATGATCTCCTCGCAAACCTGTTTGGTATTCCCGTAAGGTGAAGCTGCCTTCTGAACAGGCGTATCCTCTCTGGCAGGCAGCTGTTCAGGCTGGCCATAAACGGTACAGGATGAAGAAAAGACGATATCCCTGATATTGTTATCGACCATTCCCTGCAGGATGTTGACCAATGAGATAAGGTTGTTGCGGTAATACATCAGCGGTAATTCAACCGACTCGCCTACCGCTTTGAAGGCAGCAAAATGGATAACAGCCTGGATATCATTATGCAGCTTAAAAAAAGCCGTTGTTTTTTCAGGATCCGTAAGGTCGAATTTTTCAAACAGCGGTTTTTTCCCCGAAATCCTGGCAATATTATCCAATACTTCAATGGATGAATTGGAAAGATTGTCGACTATGATAACTTCATACCCTTTGGCCTGAAGTTCAACCACCGTATGCGATCCGATGTATCCCGTACCGCCGGTTACCAATATTTTCATAGGATGGTTTTTTATAAAAAGATAAATCAGGCTAAGTTATAAACTTTTTGCAATGGTCTTAAGAATGGGATGGTAATCGCCCTTTAACCCCGCCGGAGTTGAATTCCTGATCTGGTAAACCACATCAATGCTGGGCTTTGCGTCCATGAGGCCAAACCCTTTGCCGGCAATGATATCCCTGTAAACTTCGGTATGGAGGTCGGCAAACCCATCACTGAATTCAATATCCTGCTCCCCCATCTTCAGCGAGCGATAGGTGCGCTTTCCTGCCGAACGGATCGTTTCAGGAATGTCATTGTAATCGAGGCTCAGGAACCACCTGATGTTGGCATGTTCCAGTTTCAGCAACCCGGCTGCTTTGTCAAACTTCAGTAAATGCACCGTATTTTCCTTTACCGCCCCGAAAACCCAGGTAAGCATATCGAAAAAATGAACACCAATGTTGGTTGCAATTCCGCCTGATTTGGAGATGTCGCCCTTCCAGGCGCGGTAGTACCAGTTCCCCCGTGAGGTGATATAGGTCAGATCAAGATCGTACACCTTGTCCTGCGGCCCCTCCTGAATCTGCCTGCGCAGGGCCATGATCGACGGGTGCAGCCGCAGCTGCAGGATCGTGTAAACCTGTTTTCCTGTTTCAGCTTCGATCTCGCCAAGCGCATCTAGGTTCCAGGGATTCAGCACGATGGGTTTCTCGCAGATGGCATGCGCATCGTTCCGCAACGCAAGCCTGATGTGCGAATCATGCATGTAGTTGGGTGAGCATATGCTTACGTAGTCAACCTTTTTATTGCCATCTTCCGACTTGTTGATGGAGATCCTCCTCAATTTGTCGAGGTGCCGGTCGAACCGTTCGGGCTCGATGAAAAAATCGGCCTGTGGAAAATAGCTGTCTATGATCCCCACGCCGTCATAGGGATCGAGTGCACAAACCAGCTGGTTCCCGGTATCTCTTATCGCCTTCATATGCCGCGGGGCAATATACCCGGCAGCGCCGATCAGGGCAAAATTCAAGTGTGTTTTTGTTTCAGTCATCGTTATTTTGTAAGTTTTACAACCCCGCCATCACGGGTAAGCTGGTATTTTTCTTGACTCTCGGGGCAAACCGCTATCCCCTCTTCATCAAAGTGAAGCCGGTGGCCGTATTCACTCATCCAGCCTGCATGGCGGCCCGGGTTTCCTACGATCAGTGCATAGGCCGGAACATTTTTGATAACTACGGTACCGGCGCCGATAAAGGCAAACTCGCCGATCTCGTTACCGCAGACGATCGTGGCGTTTGCCCCGATGGAGGCACCATGTCTGACCAGTGTTGTCTGGTACTGGCTCTTTCGTAAAATATGGCTCCTGGGGTTTATCACATTGGTAAAAACCATGGATGGGCCAAGAAAAACATCATCCTCACAGATAACCCCTGTATAGATGGAGACATTATTCTGAACCTTGACATTCCTGCCAAGGACCACATCGGGCGAAACAACCACATTCTGCCCGATGTTGCAGTTCTCACCAATGACACATCCTTTCATTATATGAGAGAAATGCCATATTTTGGTTCCTTTTCCGATCAGGCAACCCTCGTCGACGATTGCTGACTCATGCGCGAAATATTGAGTTTCCATGTTACCTGCCAAAAAATGCAAGAACGTTCCCGGTAATATAGGCAAGCTGCTCGTGGTCAAGCTCCGTATGCATCGGCAGGGAAAATACCGTTTCGCTGAGATGTTCGGTGACCGGGAAATCGCCGGCCTTGTAGCGAGGATCCAGGTAGGCCTTCTGCATGTGCAGCGGCACCGGGTAATAGATCATTGCCGGGATCTCCTTTGAGGTAAGGAATTCGATTAGCGCCTTGCGGTCAACACCTTCGGTGACCAGGGTATACTGATGGAATACATGGCTCGATTTGGCATACCGGGCAGGGGTTTTAAGGTGGGGATGGTTTTTGAAGGCAGCATCATAAAAATCAGCAGCAGCACGGCGTTTAGCGGCATACGCATCAAGGCGGGCCAGCTTGACCTTCAGGATGGCGGCCTGGATGCTGTCGAGACGCGAATTGACGCCGATGTAGTCGTGGTAATATCTCACGGTCATGCCATGGTTCACCACCACGCGCATCTGTTTCGCCAGGTCATCATCGTTGGTGAAGATCGCTCCGCCGTCGCCATAACACCCCAGGTTTTTGGAAGGGAAAAATGAGGTGCACCCGATGTTGCCTATGGTTCCTGCCTTTTTGGAAGTTCCGTCATTAAAATAATAATCTGAACCTATCGCCTGGCAATTATCTTCAATGACAAAAAGGTTGTGTTTCCCTGCAATTTCCATGATCGCCTCCATCGGGGCTGTTTGTCCGAAAAGGTGAACAGGTACGATGGCTTTGGTCCTGGGCGTGATCGCCCGTTCAATGGCAGCCGGATCAATGTTGAAGGTGCCGGGATCGACATCCACCAGCACCGGGGTGAGTTTTAACAGGGCGATCACCTCGGCTGTGGCGATAAAGGTAAACGAGGTGGTGATCACCTCGTCGCCGGGGCGGAGATTAAGTGCCATCATGGCCACTTGCAGTGCATCGGTACCATTGGCACACGGGATTACATGCTTCACGCCCAGATATTGTTCAAGGTCTTTTTGAAATGCATTTACTGCCGGGCCGTTGATAAAGGCACAGGAATCGATCACCTCCTGGATTCCTCTGTCAATTTCATTTTTAATATCAAGGTACTGACTGCGTAAGTCAACCATCTGGAGTTTCTTCATCAGTATGAGTTTTGTTAATACGTTCAAATTTATGCAAAGTTAAATAATAATTCCTCCCATGACGAATACCAACCATCCATTCTTCTGATGGATTCCTCCCATATAAGGTCAATTAACGGAGAAAGGATGATCCTGCCCCTGTATTTTCCTGCCGGACCAGCAGAATTCTTCCCTAAAAAATAGGATTGTCGTGCCGGTTTTAATAACTTTGACCTAGTCAAATGTCAAACAAGCTTCTATTCCCATGAAAAAATTTGCCGTTATTTTATCCGGTTGTGGCGTTTACGACGGGGCCGAGATCCAGGAAGCGGTACTGACCCTTCTTGCAATCGACAAGGCTGGCGCCTCCTATCATTGTTTTGCCCCTGACATGCTGCAGCTTCACGTGATCAATCATGTCAGCGGGAAGGAGCTTCCCGAAAAACGGAATGTACTGGTTGAGTCGGCCCGTATTGCCCGCGGGAAGATAGATTCCCTGTCGCATTTCAAGGCCGCCGATTATGACGGCTTGATCTTCCCGGGTGGCTTCGGCGCTGCCAAAAACCTGTGTACCTGGGCCATCAGCGGAAACCAGTGCAAGGTAAATCCCGATGTTGAAGCCGCCGTCAAATCGATGTTTGTGGAAGGGAAACCCATCGGTGCCATGTGCATTGCCCCGGTCATCCTGGCTGCTCTTTTTAAGGGAACGGTCCTTACAACCGGCCATGATCAGGCCTCACAGAGTTTTATTGAGAATATGGGGAATGTGTATACCATCTCCAGGCATGGAGAGGTGGTAATTGACAAGACACGGAATCTGTTCACCACACCCTGCTACATGCTGGATGCCTCGATTTCACAAATCGCTCAGGGAACAGAGGATATCATCAGGGAGATGATGATGAGCATGAACAACGCAGGATAAACGCGCAGCAGATCAAAAACCCCGGCCTGTTCAGGAATATATCTTCACCTCCAGTTCCCCGCGGGATACCATGAGTCCGTTGATGGCAAGGGCGCGCATTTCATCTTCGCCCGGGTAGATGTGGATTGGCGCCAGTTTGTAAACCCGCTCCTGGATCCAGTTTACGAAGCCCTTGTCATAGGCGATCCCCCCTGTGATAAGAATGGCGTCGACTTCACATTTCAGCACGGTGTACATCTCACCGATATATTTCGCAACCTGGTAGGCCATGGCATGATAGATCAGCTCGGCCTGGGAATTGCCGGCATCAACCATCTTTTCAACGTCGTAGGCATTGTTGGTCCCAAGGTAGGCTACCAGCCCGCCCTCTCCCTTGACCATCTTCTGAACCTCCTTCTGGGAATATTTCCCGCTGAAACAAAGTCTTACCAGGTCCATTACCGGCAGGGTGCCGGTACGTTCGGGGCTGAAGGGCCCCTCCCCGTCGAGCCCCTGGTTAACATCGATCACCCGGCCCCGCTGATGGGCACCGATGGTAATCCCGCCTCCAAGGTGTACCACGATGAGGTTGAGATCTTCATATTTCCGTCGCACCGAACGGGCATACTCCCGGGCGACGGCTTTCTGGTTCAGGGCATGGAAGATGGATACCCGCTGGAACAGGGGATGGCCGGTGATGCGGGCAATGTCATCAAATTCATCAACCACGATAGGATCTACGATAAATGCACGGGCATTCGGCAGGGCGCTTACCAGGTCGTGGGCGATCAGGCCGCCCAGGTTGCTGGCATGTTCCCCGAAGGGGCTGGATTTCAGGTCGGCAACCATCTTTTCGTTTACCTCGTAAATCCCCGAGGGAATTGGCTTGAGCAACCCTCCCCTGCCAACCACCGCCTGCAGATCGTGGATCTGCATGTCGGCTTCCTGCAACTGCTGAAGGATGATCTCTTTACGAAGGTCAAACTGATCGGTGATCTTGGGAAAGGGAGCCAACTCTTCCGATGAATGCTTGATATTTTTCAAGAAGATGGGGTCCGTATTCTGATAAACGGCTATTTTGGTGGAGGTTGATCCCGGATTGACTGCTAGAATCCTGACGTCTTTCATTCGCAAATCCTTATTTAGGCGTGTTGTTTAATTTTCGTTGAATACTATGCCTGATCCCATAGGTGAAATAAATGACGAATCCGATGGCCATCCAGATGATCAGCCGCAACCAGGTATCCATCGGCAGTGCCGCCATCTGGATCAGGCAGATCAGGGCGCCGAGGATGGGTATCAGGGGAACAAAGGGGGTCCGGAAGGGCCGTTCCAGGTCGGGCCTCGTTTTTCTCAGCACGATGATACTCACACACACAATGGCAAAAGCAAGCAGCGTCCCGATGGATACAAGTTCGCCCAGGATGCTGATGGGCAGTACCCCGGCAAGTACGATGGCCACCAGCCCGGTAAGGATGGTGCTCACATAGGGGGTCTTGAACCTCGGATGCACCCTGGAGAAAACAGGGGGAAGCAACCCATCCTTCGACATCGTATAAAAAATTCTTGGCTGACCCATCAACATGACCAGGATAACCGAACTCAGCCCCGCAATGGCGGCAATCTTAACAATCGGTCGCAGCCAGAACATTCCCGGGCCCATGGCATTTACGCCAACCGCAACGGGGTCCGACACGTTCAGTGTGGTATAACTGACAATACCGGTCAGGACAATGGCCACCAGGATATACAGTACCGTGGAAAGGCTCAGTGAACCAAGGATGCCGACGGGCATGTCGCGCTGCGGATTTTTTGCCTCCTGCGCGGCGGTCGACACGGCATCAAACCCGATGTAGGCAAAGAAGATCACCCCCGCCCCACGGAGAATCCCACTCCAGCCGAAATGGCCCCAGACTCCCGTATTGGCGGGAATAAAGGGATGCCAGTTTCCGACCTTAACAAAGGCAATTCCGATGGCAATAAACAGGATGATGACGGCAACCTTCACAATTACCATAATATTATTGAAGTTGGCTGACTCCCTGATCCCGATGACCAGCAAAATAGTGAGCGCTGCAATGATGAACATGGCCGGCAGGTTGATGACCGCGGTGAGATGCGGCAGCGATGCCACATTGATCCCCTGTGCCAGCAAACCGGTGCTGAGGTTGGAGGTCAGCTGCTGCCAGCCGACCTTCGGAACCTCAACAAGTACAGAACCCGTGGCTGCCGTAAAAGCGGTCGGGATGTCAATCCCGAAATCATGCAGGAAACTTACCATGTAACCCGACCACCCTACCGAAACGGTAGAGGCGGCAAAGAGGTATTCCAGGATCAGGTCCCAACCGATGATCCAGGCCAGGAATTCACCCAGCGTGGCATAAGAATAGGTATAGGCGCTGCCCGAAATCGGGATCATGGAGGCAAACTCCGCATAACACAGCCCTGCGAAGGCACAGGCAATCCCTGAAATAATAAACGAAATCACGATGGCAGGACCGGCATACTGTGCTGCGGCCTGCCCCGTAAGGACAAAAATTCCTGCCCCGATAATAGCCCCGATACCCAGTGTGGTCAGGTTCAGCCCGGTCAGGGTTTTCTTTAACCCCGACTTATTATCTTTAGCCTCCTGCATCAAATCGGTGAGGGACTTGGTCAGGAACAGGTTATTGCCCATGTTTCGAAAATAAAAAGATGAATATTAAATCGCTGCAGCCATCACAATACTGGCCTGTTTTGACTCTTCCGTATCGGAACGGGAGGTCAGCACAATGGGGGCTGCTGCGCCCAGTACCACGGCGGCCAGTTTTGCATTGGCAGAAAAGCCAAAGGCCTTGTAGAGGATATTACCGGCTTCAATGTCGGGAACCACCAGCAGGTCGGCATCACCGGCCACATCGCTTACGATGCCCTTATGCTTGGCGCTTGCGGCGCTAACGGCATTGTCGTATGCCAGCGGACCGTCGATGATGCAATTCTTGATCTGTCCGCGCTGGGCCATCTTCGAAAGTAGGGCGGCTTCCAGGGTAGCGGGCATCGATTCATTGACCATCTCAACAGCGGCCAGTACGGCAACCTTGGGTTTGGCATATCCAAGCTTGTTCATAAATTCAACGGCATTGGTGGTCAGCGCAACCTTGGTTTTGAAATCGGGTGCCGGAATCATGGCTGCATCAGTCAAACCCAGTAGTTTATGATAGGTGGGAACTTCAAACAGGGCAAAATGTGAAAGGACCTCACCCTTGCGCAACCCGTTTTCCTTATCGAGAACGCCGCGGAGGAATACCGCCGTGGGAACATTTCCCTTCATCAGGATATCGGCCTCCTTATTGCGGACCATCTTCACGGCGATCTTCACCGAGCTGGCATCAACCTCTTCGTTGATAATGGTCATGGAACTGACATCAAGATTAAGTTTTGCGGCAATCTCATGAATCTTTTTTTCATTGCCGACCAGGATCGCTTCCACGATTCCCATTTTGTCGACCGCACAGATGGCCTCAAGGCAGTGTTCGTCATGTGCCACGGCCACGGCAAGTCTCTTTTTCGTCGATTTCCTTGCCAGTTCATTGAGATCGGAAAGCTTCGTGAGACACGCACTTCCGATCGCTCCGGTTGTTGTAGTCATAAAAAATAATTAAAATTGTAAATGATAAAATTTGCTGATTACCTGCTGACCCTGTTTCATTTCTATCGGGGAACAAACGATCTTTTACGCATTTCCGGTCCTGTATTTGTTAACAGGTTCACAAGTGTTTCTTTGGGAACAAACCTACGTGAATTTTAGCAAACAGACAAGCAGTTACGAAAAAAAGTTGCGTCGAAAAAAAAACTACCTTTGCTGTATCATTTTAATCAATGCACCATGGAATTACCCTTTGCCGAGTCGTATAAAATCAAGATGGTGGAGCCAATTCGCAAGAGCAGCCGCCGCGAACGTGAAGAATGGATCAAACAGGCAGGACATAACCTGTTCGGGTTAAAAAGCGACCAGGTTTTTATTGACCTTCTTACCGACTCAGGAACCGGTGCCATGAGCGACCGCCAGTGGTCGGAAATGATGCTGGGCGATGAAAGTTACGCAGGCGCCTCCTCCTATTTTAAAATGAAAGAGGCCATCCGGGATATCCTAGGTTTTGATCATTTTCTTCCCACGCACCAGGGAAGGGCAGCAGAAAACGTCCTGTTTTCAGTACTCGTCAAAGAGGGTGATGTCGTGCCCGGGAATTCGCATTTTGACACCACCAAGGGACATATTGAATTCCGTAAGGCAAAAGCGGTGGACTGCACCATTGGCGAGGCATTTGACACGACCCTTGTACATCCTTTTAAAGGCAATGTGGATGAGACCAAACTGGAAAATGTACTGAAAACCCAGGGCGATAAAGTACCCTTCATCATTGTCACCGTCACCTGCAACTCCTCCGGCGGGCAGCCTGTTTCGCTTGAGAACCTGAAAATGGTCAGAAGGCTTGCCGACAAATATGGCAAGATTGTGGTTTTCGATTCTGCCAGGTTCGCCGAAAATGCCTATTTCATAAAGCTTCGTGAAAAGGGATGCCAGGATAAATCAATACGTGGGATCGTCAGGGAGATGTTTGCCTGTGCCGATGCCATGACCATGAGCGCCAAAAAGGATGCCATCGTCAATATGGGCGGATTTATTGCCATGCGCAGCAAGGAGTTACACGAAAAAGCAAGTGTATTCAATATCATCTATGAAGGATACATCACCTACGGCGGGATGTCGGGACGCGACATGAACGCACTGGCAATGGGACTTTATGAAGGCACCGAATTTGATTATCTTGAAACACGCATCCGTCAGGTGGAGTACCTGGGGAACCGGTTGATGGATTTGGGGATCCCGATACAGCAACCCATCGGGGGGCATGGCATCTTTGTTGATGCAAAACGCTTTCTGCCCAATGTTCCCAAGGAGGAATTCCAGGCACAAACCCTTGCCATTGAACTTTACAAGGAGGCGGGCATTCGTGGTGTGGAAATCGGAGCACTGCTGGCCGACCGCGACCCCGTGACCCGCGAAAACCGTTATCCGGCCCTTGAACTCATGCGCCTTGCCATCCCGAGGAGGGTATACACCAATAACCATATGGATGTAGTGGCAGTGGCCCTGAAAAATATTTTTGACCGCCGTGAATCCATCACAAAAGGATATCATATCCTGCACGAAGCGCCCATCATGCGGCACTTTACGGTCATCCTCGACCCTGTCATCTGATGTCAATGCTACCGCTGAAGAAACAAGCCCGTTACCAACGTCTCTGGGAACAACTGGAACCCCTGATGGCCAAATCTGCAGACCCAGATGCGCGGATGGCAACCATTATTGCAGTCCTTCACCATAAAATGGAATATTTTTTCTGGACTGGTTTTTATTTTCTCCGTTCGGGTGAGTTAACTGTCAAAACCTACCAGGGCCCTCTTGCATGCCAGGTGCTGAAGCCTCACTCCGGCGTTTGCTGGGCCGCCATCGACCAGGGAAAAACGATCGTGGTCCCCGATGTTCACCTGTTCCCGGGTCATATTGCCTGCGATTCACGTTCTCGGTCCGAAATTGTCGTCCCTGTAAGGAACAGCGACGGAGAGATAACAGGCGTGTTTGATGTTGACAGTGAAATCGTAAATTCGTTTGATGACACCGACACTGAATGGCTGGAAAAAATCGTTAATCTAATCTGCCGTTGAACCTCACTTCGCTTATCCTTATTTCACTGGGACTTTCGATGGATTGTTTTGCCGTATCACTCTCTTTTGGCACGGCCCTTAAACTTGCCTGGAGGGACATCCTGCGGATGGCCTTTCTTTTCGGCCTTTTCCAGGGACTTATGCCGCTGATCGGCTGGCTGGTGGGCAGCAGTATCCAATCCTATATCGCCCCGGTCGACCATTGGATCGCCTTTGCAATTCTCTCCATTATCGGGCTTAAAATGATCTGGCAGGCATTCGGAACCGGAGATGGCCGGAGATCCGTCGATATCCGTAAAATCACCGTATTGCTGACCCTTTCAATTGCCACCAGTATTGATGCCCTGATTACCGGGGTTGGCTTTGGTTTCATCCGGGTAAACATTCTCGAAGCCGTCATCCTTATCTCACTGATTACCTTTTTAGTATCGGTTACCGGGGCAAAACTTGGCGAAAAAACCACCTTCATCCCTGCACGCTGGGCTGAGTTTCTGGGCGGGATAGTCCTCATCGCCATCGGTGTCAAAGTTGTCCTCGAACACCTTGCCCTCATCTGAAGCCTTCCCGTTTCGGTTGATTTTTGTATCTTTGCCACTCAACTATCCTACATGAACCAGATCCGGGTAACGAAAGAATTCAGGTTTGAAGCAGCCCATGCATTGAAAGGGTATGATGGCCCCTGCAGGAACATCCATGGACATTCTTATGAATTGTCAGTTACCGTGACCGGCACCCCCGTTACCGACCGGCAATCGACCAAACTGGGGATGGTGATGGATTTCGGAGATCTTAAAAAACTAGTTAAAAAACAGGTCGTTGATCCCTTTGATCATGCCCTGCTGCTGAATGCCGACGTTTCCCGGGAGGAGGTGCAGAAATTAGGAGAGCCATTTTCCAATGTTGTCTTCCTCCCCTACCAGCCCACCAGCGAAAATTTCCTGCTCGATTTCGCAAAACGTATCCGCGACTTTCTGCCCCCAGGCGTTGTCCTGCACAGCCTGCGCCTGCGCGAAACGGCCAGTTCCTATGCAGAATGGTTTGCCTCGGACGAATAGACGAAAATCCCACTTTTAATCCGCTTCGGGCATCATCCAATTCCCATGCAGTGCAGCTTCTGCCTGATCGATATCCGGGCCCTGTGCAAATGCGATTTCGAGGTCCCTTCAGAAATCCCCAGCATCATCCCGATCTCCTTGTGACCATAACCATCTATCTCATGAAGCCGGAACACCTCCCAATGTCCCTCCGGCAGCGTTTTAATGACGGAGAGTATCTCCATTACCGACAGCCTTGACAGGGCATCTTCGCCTGCCATATCACAGGTGAGCAACTGTTCAACATTGACATCGTGGTTTACGAATGATTGCTGCCTGCTGTAGTTGATGGCTGTATTGATAATGATCCGCCTGACCCATCCTTCAAATGATCCTTCAAACCGGAATTTGTGAAGATTGGTGAAAACTCTCAGCAACCCGATCTGCAATATATCACGGGCCTCCTCCCTGTTTTTGACAAAATGCAGGCAAATCGCGTACATCCCGGGTGCTAGCCGGTTAAACAATATCCTCTGCGCTGAAACATCAAGGCGAAGGCATTGCAAAATCAATTCGCGTTCATCTTCCATGAAATGTCCATAAGAACAATGTTCATGCAAACCTTGGATGATAGGTAAGGATCTGGCAGGTGATCCCGAAAAAACATATCATTAATAAAACCCAGGTTTAATTTATGGTAGGTAAATATAAGGAATTTCAAGGCAAAAAAAAAGAGGATGCCTCAAATTTTTCATTGAGACATCCTCCCTTTAACAGGAAACCGTATTTACCTAATGATGAACAGCTTGCGGAACATACTGCTCCCATCGGGGGTTTGTATCTTCAGGTAATATGGACCTTTGGCAAGATCCCCGGTATTGATGTGAAGCAGGTTGTCACCCTTGCGGAGGTTAAACTGCAGGTCGCGGACCGTCTGACCGGTCTGGTCAAACAGGAGGAACCTCAGTTCCAGTTCGCGGGCAACCGAGATAATGATGTTGACCAGACCATTAACCGGTGGATTCGGGTAAAGTTCGCCAACCCTGTTGATAAACTGCGGCAGCTGGTCATTAATCCCATAACTAACCTGGCTGTTTGAAATGCTGAAGGGAGCGGTAGCAGTGGCATGCGTATTATCCAGGGTAATATGGGCGGGGTTGGTGGCCATCCCGGTGACTTCAGGATAAACGACATAGGAGCCCATTGCGATGCTGCTGAATTCGAAATGGCCGTTCACATCGGTCGTTGCAACGGCAAGCGGGCTGTTGTTCACATCGAGCAGCAGCACCTCCACGTTGGGTGCAGGGGTTCCCCCGGCACTTACCTTGGTGCCCTGGTTAACGGTACCACCGATGGTGCCATTACCCGGGGAGAGCATACTGACCTCCACCAGGTGGAAATTATAGGGATTAACCGGCTGTCCCAGTTCGATTACGGCAGCCCCGGCCCAAATAATGGCATCATGGTAGTAGGTGGGCACAAAATCGCCGTAGCGTGAAGAGGCAGGCATCAGCTGAGCCTTCAGATAGTAATGGCCGGGTGCTACGCCACCAAACCAGTACATGCCGAGAGAATCCCCGAACTGGTGCGACTGTACAACGGTCATAACATTGCCCGAATCGATCCGGATAAGGTCGATCTGGCCATGGTCAACATATGAATTGCCCATGATGACCGACCCATTTACATCACAGGTGGCGCTGACAAAGATCGTCTGGGTGGATGTCCAGGCGCAGCCACTGGCATCGATGGTCTGAAGCGTTACCACATAACTTCCGGGTGCGGTATATATATGGTGTGGGCTTTTTTCGCCGGATCCGTTGTTGTTTCCAGAAGCCGGGTCACCGAAACCCCACGACCAGGTGGTGGTGATCGTACTGTTCGTGTGCCCTTCAAAACTTACTGTCAGAAAATTCCTGGTGAAGGAAAAATGACTTTCGCAGTTACCCGGAGCACTGCCTGCATGAATGGTATCACAGGTTGAACTCTGGCAATTTGCCCCGTAAATGGTGTGGCAGACGATATACTGGCCCGCAACTGAAAAAACATGGGTTGGATTTTTCTCGTTAGAAATATTGCTGGATCCGGCTGCCGGGTCCCCGAAGATCCAGGAATAGGAAGTAGGATTCCCTGTAGAGGCGTCAAAGAAATGACAGGTAAAGGGTACCTGGTTGATACTGTCGTGTGTGTAGGTAAAATGGGCTTCACACTGAGCCGGCTGAGCCAAATGGATCTCAACGCATTTCGTACTTGAACAACCGTTGGCGGTGGCAATTGTCAGGCATATATGATATGTTCCTGCAACTGCATACAGATGCCAGGGATCATGGGTGGTTCCCGCAGGACTACCGTCCCCGAAATCCCAGTGCCAGGAGATGATCTGGCCCGCCGGCGAACTGTTGTCCACAAAATGGATGTGCAACGGGTTGGCGCTGTCGGCCGAAGCGGTGAACCCTGCTTCACAGCCTGCGGGGGTATTGCAGATCACGAAACTCTCAACGGCAGGAGAATTCGATGTCTGGAATGTTTTAACCAGGTACAGACTATCACAATTTTTTGTTTTTACGATAAAGGTGGTTTGTACACCGCCCGGAACATTCTGGATGGTACAGTCGTACGACCCGTTGGCATTGGTATACCGGAGGGCATAGAAGGTAAAGTTGGAGGAATTACTGTCGGCGCTGATAATGACCTCATGACCAACAACCACGGCATGGGTTGAATCTCTCGTAACCGTGCCGCTCACATGAACGGTAACCTGGGAAAATAAAAATGACGAAAACCCTACCGTCAATGCAACAAGAAGGAAAAATTTTTTCATGATATCGGTATTTATAGATGAAAAACAAATGTGGTTATGGTAAAGACTTTTAATTGCTGCCCCGGGTTGTCTGAGTTCCTAATATTTAATGAGTTTTTTCAGCATAATCCGCTCGCCGGAATCTGAACTGACTGTGAACAGATATACTCCCGGAACAAATGAACTTACGGGAACCATAAACAAGTTCTCACCGGTGTGGCAATCAAGGCTGCCTGCGCTCACGCGTTGCCCGGTCATGGCACGGATCTCAAATTTCAGTGTGGTGGCCCTGAGCAAACGGAGTTTCAGCGTGGCGTTTTCGGAGACCGGATTCGGGAACACTTCTCCCGAAATTGCGGTTGTATTCGAAACAACCGGGATACCGGTCACATCATAGGTAAATACTTCAAGCAGGATACTGTCGGCAACCGGTTTTCCAGGCTCCAGCCATACAGCGGTTAACCTGGAATATTTACCCGGCGCTTCCACATAAAGGTAATAGGCACCGAAGGGCAGCTCATTTATCTCAAACTGGCCTGTCTTTCCCGTGAAGGCAAATTTCAAAGGAACCATCAGGTTGCTGTACAGTATCACTTCAGTTTTGTCCATGCCGGGGGGATTGCCCGACAAGCCTGCTTTTACCACTTTGCCCCTGATGCTGCAGGGGCCGGTAGCCGTATCGGTGACCGGCAGCAGGTAAACATGGACATTGAAGGTGTTGCTGTCGGTAAGGTTTACCACGGCGCCATCCTGCCATTTGTAGGCATGCGGGTAATAGGAGGGAAAGTATCCTGTGTAGTGAGCCGATCCCTCTGAAAGTGTGGCACGCAGTACATAGGAGCCGTTCAGGGTCCTGGGAAATGCATAATAGCCAAGGCTGGTAAACGAAAGGGTGTCGAACGGAACCAGGTGCGCCCCCTCCTGCCGGTAAAGATAGGCCAGACCGGTATCACCTGTTGAAACAGGATTGTTGATCGGATAGGATCCGGCAAACAGATGCCCTCCCAGGTCGAAATATTTGGCCGTATGTACCATCTGGCAGGAGGAATCGGTACAGACGGTAACACCCTGGATTTCATGACTAACCTGCAGGCATACCTTGTGGGTTCCGTCCAGATGGAACTGATGAGAGGTATTACGCATCGGCGAAGTGCCTCCGTCGTCGAACGACCATTGATAATGGTTGGGATTTCCTGAAGAGGAATCCATGAACTTAAAGGTATTGGGTTCATGGTTGAGTGAGTCAAGCTGAAAAACAAAGGAGGCATGACAAGGGAGGTTGGGCGCCAGGATCAGCGAATCGCATTTAACATCATTGCATACAGCGATGGAATCCCCGTTAAAGGCGGTCAGGCAAACCTTGTATTTGCCATAGGCAGGAAAGCTGTGGTGAGGGTTGCGTTCGGGCGATGCAGTTCCATCGCCAAAGTCCCAGTGCCAGTTGTTGATATTCCCGGTGGATTTGTCGGTGAATTTTGCCTGGAGGGTGTTCAAACTGTCGACGGTATAGATAAAGTCGGCAACACAGGTACCCGGCTGATGAACGGTAACAGGCAAACAAATCATGTCGTGGCATATGTTTGCTGAATCGGAATCGGAAACGGTAAGACAAACAAAAAAGGTTCCCCCCGATGTATAGGTATGCACGGGATTTTGAACTGAGGCGGTAGCACCGTCGCCAAAACTCCACTGCCAGTGGTTGATCTGACCTGTCGACTGATCCAGAAAATGGAACATCATGGGGTTCTGGTTGTCGGGACTGGCGGCAAAGGCAGCGTGGCAGCTTGCAGGGAAATCCCCTCCATCGGCGGGCTGGGCGCAGCCCATGCGGAAAACCGCAAGGAACAGGATGCTCAGGAACAAGGTTCTCATGGATTTTTCCTTTTTGTCGCGAAATTATACTGTAATCCAACGCCCAACCCAGCCGACCAGGGGGCTTTGAACTTAATGTTTTCCTGTTCAACCGCCGGATTCAGGAAATACTTGCAGGTTGGCTCGACATACAGGCTGATCCTTTTGGTCATCCTGATTTCCAGGAGAAGGTCGCCCCAGACTTGCCAGTTGGTCTTCACCCGAGAGGGGGTGTTATCATCAATCCGGATGACCCGTGCATTGGCATAATCGATCACCGCTGACGATTTGCGTGAACCAAGCAGAAAAGCCACTGCCGGCCCGGCCTGGAATGAAAGGCTGATCCTGCCTGATTCAAAAAGGCGGTATCCCAGCAATAACGGTACCTGCAGGTATGCATACCGGTTCAGGGTGCGATAATCGTTCTGATGAACCAGACTGTCATAAACATCCCTTGTGACTGTATTGTAGATGATTTCGTTGTTGGCCCCGATGGAATAGGAGACGACATTGGTATAATATCCAACTTTATCGTTGCTCTTATATTCTACCCGGTAGTTGCCTTTATCGTAGATATAACCGAGTCCCAGGCTTGTAGCCAGTGAAAAACGCGAGAAATGATAGGTAAACCCGGCATTGACCCATACATTGATCTTCGAATAGTTTTCGGGGGCCGAATAAAATGTCATTTCGGGTGAGACACCAAAATTTGCCGAGAAGAACTGGGCGGCATTTGGTTTGGTTACGAGGTACCTGGCGATCCCATAAACATTGCTGATGGTTATGATGGTGTCAACCTGTGGCGTGATATCGAGCAGGGAACTTTCAATCGGGACCATGTGTGAAAGCGGTGACAACGGCTCATCATCCGAAGCGGCAGGATAAACGGCAGCCACCGTTGCAGTTGTGGCCGGCCCGGGTGCACCGGCGGCAGTGTTTGTTAACTGTGGTTTGGGTAAATTATTTGCATAGATCAGGTTATTTTGTGCATGAACGGGTGAGGCTGCCATTGAACTCCGGGCAGCGGGAACCGTGCCGGAAACATTTTCAGCCTTGACGCTGGCTTTAACAGGCAGGTTCGTTGCGGGGGAGGTGGCAGCAATTGTATGCGATGTGGAGGATGTTGACCGAACCGTATTAACCGGTGCAGTTGAAGATTTGGCGATCACCGGCGTTGTATTCACGTAAGGTGCAACAGGTGATGGGCCCGGGATCAGGAAATACAATGCCGAGGCAATCATCAGCAAACCAGCTGCGCCGGTAATCCGGGCAGTCAGGGAAAGGTTGGTAAAGTTGAAGTGCATAAGTTCACGCAAAAGCAACTTCCGGCTAATGCCCTTCCAAAGGCCCGGGGCTGGCTCCACGCGATGACCCTCCACGGCCGATCGCAGGAACTCATCCATTCCGCCTTCATCAAAAGCCTTGATATCTATCTTTTTATTCATTTATTGATTCTGTGTGTTTTATCAGATTTAAATCAGACAGTTTTTTCCTGAGCATACGCCTTGCCTTCAGAAGCTGGGTCTTCGACGTGTTTTCAGAGATATTCAGCGCATCTGAAATCTCCTTATGGCTATACTCTTCAAAAACATACATATTAAAAACCATTCTGTATCCCGGGGGTAACAACTGGATCAAAGCGACCAGTTTTTCAGCAGAGACAGGGGAATGGTTCACGGGTTGTTCATCTTTGTCCAGTATTTCCGTTTCGTTGATGGTATCGATATCCTCATGAAACGGAAGTTTCCGGTTTTTACGGTAATAGTTCAAAGCATGATTGATCATGATACGCTTCATCCATCCTTCAAATGATCCTTCTTTGCGGTAAGAGCCTATGTTCTGAAATATTTTCAAAAATGCCTCCTGAAGAATGTCTTCCGCCTCATCGCGATTCTGAGCATAGCGCAGACAAACCGCCAACATTACCGATGAAAACTTTCGGTAAAGGGCGCTCTGGGCACTGCGCTTTCCGGCAACGCAACCCTCGATTATGGAATCGTCAATGAGCATCCAGGCTTAACTATTAATCAGACGTAAATCAGGAAATTAAGTTGCCTGATGGGGGTAAAAATACAAAAAAAGGGGAAGATGGGCAAAGAATATTGCAATTCGGACATCCTTTCAACTCCAGGGAGATGAAGCTCCGGATGTAAAACAGGCAAACGCCGGCTTAAGCCATGGGTAGTCTGTAACTTATGCCAGTGTTGACTTGAACTTATCGAAGTTGTTTTCAAAAAAAATACGCCCTTCGTGGCTGAGAATCCCCTGCAGGTGATACACAAAAAGTTCATGAAACATCTTGAACGAGGATATCTCCTCAAGGGTGAACATATCATTGTCAAGGAGATTTTCGGTACGGAACACATGCAGTTTGGCAATGATTTTCGCATTGAGCTCCTTGCGGTACAACCCCTCCTTCTTTCCTTTGGTCATATTGCTGTAAGAGGATTCGAACAAACGCTTACGCCTTATCTCCCTGATCTTCATGAACAAATCGGGATAATATTTGCGGATATCATATTCCATGGAAGGGTTATACTCCTTCACCGTAAGGTTGATCATCTTATACACTTCAAACAACTCTTCAATGGCATTGTACTGGTGGCCTTCAATTTCGCCCAGCCGGGTGCAGCGCGACTCATGCTCAAGCATCAGTACCTGCTTCACCAGGTCCTCCTTGTCGGTGAAATACTCATAGATGGTCTTCTTCGAAATGTTCAGATGGGTGGCAATATCATCCATCGTGACACTCTTTATCCCGTAGCGCTGGTAAAGGCGTTTTACCTGGATAAGAATGGTCAATGCTTTCGGATTCATGGGGCAAAGATACGCAAAAGGTCCATGGAAACGATTTTCCTCCGAAAAGTTTTTTCCATCATAAAAATGCCTATCTTTGCCGTTCTAATTTCCGAACCATCTATCCGATAATAAATCAACCCGATTCCTTATATGAAAAAGATTTTTCTCGTAACCGGTATCGTCCTTTTTTTAGTTGCCTGCGGAGGCAGGGAAGGCGATAAAAAAGCCAGGCTGGAACAACTCAAAAAACAGCAGGATAAAATCACTGCAGAGATAGCAACACTCGAAAAGGAGATCAACCCCAACAGCACCGTTTCCTTAACGAAGGTCAATGTGGAAATACTGACAAAAAAGCCCTTCGAACACTACATCGAAGTTCAGGGACGCATCGATGGCAATGACAACATCGGCGTAAGTCCCCGCAACCAGGGTGGCGTGGTAACCAGGATACTGGTCCACGAAGGCGATAATGTTACGGCAGGGCAGGTACTTGCCGAGCTTGATGCAGATGTGCTGAAACAACAGCTAAAGGATCTGAAGAACAAACTGGCATTTGCCACCGATATCTATAACCGGCAAAAAACCCTCTGGGATCAGAAGATCGGTTCGGAAATCCAGTTCCTGAAGGCAAAAAACGATATGGAGTCGGCTCAGAACGGCATCGCCACGCTGGAAGACCAGATAAAAATGTCGGTGATCACCGCCCCCATCAGCGGAACCGTCGAAGATATCCCCATCAGGGTCGGCCAGATGGCTTCTTCTGCCTCCCCCACACCTGCCTTCCGGATTGTAAACTTCTCAAAAGCCAAAGCGATGGCAGAGGTTGGTGAAGCCTATTCCTCCAAAGTCAATACAGGTGACCAGGTGAAGATCTTTATGCCCGATCTCAACCAGGAGTTGGATGAAACTGTGACCTTCGCCAGTAAATTCATCAACCCGACAAACCGCACTTTCCAGGTCCAGGTTGATCTGCCGGCTCACAACATGGTATTCCGGGCAAACATGATCGCGGTGATGCGTATCAAGGATTATTCAAATCCCACAGCCATTTCCATTCCCCAGAATTTTATCCAGAACTCGCGCGATGAAGGCCAGTTCGTTTTCATAGCCGTAGAGGAAAACGGGAAGAAAGTTGCCCGTAAACGCACCGTAACCCCCTCTATCACCTTTAACGGCCTTACCGAAATTATCAAAGGACTGAATGAAGGCGACAGGATCGTCACTGCCGGGTATAAGGACCTCTATAACGGTCAGGTCATCGAATTTTAACCCGCACTGCCATGAAACAAAAACAACATAAACTCAAGGAGTTCTTTGCCACGAGCTGGTCGATCGATAACAAGACCAGCATCTATGTACTCACCATAATCATAACCACGCTGGGACTGCTGTCCTATTTCAGCATTCCCAAGGAACAGTTTCCCGAAATCGTGATCCCGACCATCCTGGTCAACACGGTTTATCCCGGGACCTCGCCCGAGGACATGGAAAACCTTGTCACTCGGCCCATTGAAAAGGAATGCAAATCACTGGCGAATGTCAAAAAGATCACCAGCAATTCCATCCAGGACCTTTCGACCATCGTGGTGGAATTCAACCCCGGCATCGAGGTATCCGAAGCCAAGCAGCGGGTACGCGACGCCGTAGACAAGTCAAAGACCAACCTGCCGAACAACCTGCCGAAAGATCCCGACATCAAGGAGGTTGATATCTCCGAGATCCCGATCATGAACATAAATCTTGCCGGCAATTACGACCTTCCGCGTCTGAAAAAATATGCCGAAGATGCCCAGGATAAGATTGAAACACTGAAGGAGATCACGCGGGTTGACATCGTGGGCGCGTTGGAGCGCGAAATCCAGATCGATGTGGATATGTATAAGATGCAGGCTGCCAGCGTCTCTTTCCGCGATATCGAATCGGCCGTTTCGGCCGAAAATGTAACCGTATCCGCAGGTACTATTACCTCTTTCGGAACCAAATACACCATCCGCCTTGCGGGCCAGTTTAAAAAACCGGAGCAGATCAAAAATATCATGCTCAAATCGGCCAGTGGCGCCACCATCTATATCCAGGATATTGCCGATGTGAAGGATTCGTTCAAGGAGCAGGAGAGTTTTGCCCGTCTCGACGGCAAAAATGTCATCACCCTGAATGTGATCAAGAAAAGTGGTGAAAACCTGATCGATGCATCGGATAAGATCAAGGAGATCATGGCGGGAATGCAGAAAAATTCGCTTCCTCCCGACCTCACGGTCAGCATCACCGGCGACCAGTCGCGATTTACCAAAAGCACCCTGGAAGAGCTCAACAATACGATCATCATTGGCTTCATCATGGTCATCATCGTTCTGATGTTCTTTATGGGCTTCAACAATGCCTTCTTCGTGGCGCTTTCGGTACCCCTCTCCATGTTTGTGGCCTACCTGGTGATGCCGAGTCTCGGGTTTACCATGAACATGATCGTTATGTTCGGTTTTATTTTCGCTCTGGGGATCATCGTCGATGATGCCATTGTGGTTATTGAAAATACTCACCGGCTGCACCGGGGTGAGCCCGATATTGTGAAAGCGGCAAAAAATGCGGCAGGGGAGGTCTTCCTGCCTATCTTATCGGGGACCCTTACCACCCTGGCTCCTTTTTTCCCGCTGGCTTTCTGGCCGGGGATTGTAGGGAAGTTCATGCATTACCTGCCGGTAACCCTGATCCTGACTCTCTTTGCGTCGCTCTTCGTGGCCTACATCATCAACCCTGTCTTTGCCGTGACCTTCATGAAGCATGAGTATGACGAGGTTGAACACCGCGCCGATAAACGGAGACTGCTGATCACCAGTGGCATCCTGCTGGTGCTGGGGCTGTTTTCTTATCTTGTCGGAGGCTTTGCCATTGGCAATGTTTTCATGCTGGCCCTCCTCCTCAATGCATTTTACCGCCTTGCACTCAAAAGCGCCATCATTAAATTCCAGACCTCACTGTGGCCTGCTGCCATGCGTGGTTATGAAAGAACCCTGCTCTTCGTGCTAAGGGGGCGCAATCCCTGGTATATCCTTGCATCGGTGGTCATCATGTTCTTCTTTGCCATATACATCACCGGTGTAACGAAACCTAAGGTGCTTTTCTTCCCAAACAATATTCCTACCTACGTCAATGTATATATTAAGTTGCCGGAAGGAACCGATCAACGGGTAACCGATTCGGTAACCACGCTGGTCGAAAACAAGGTGACCAACGTACTGGGAGTGAAAAATCCCATTGTTGAATCGGTTATCACCAACGTCGGATTTAATGCCGGGGATGGCATGTTCGACCGTTCGGTATCGTCCAATAAGGGGAAAGTAACCATCAATTTTATTGAGAGCAAATTCCGTAAAGGCATCTCCACCCAGGACATTATGGACAAGATCCGTGAAAACCTGAAGAACATTCCGGGAGTGACCATAAGCGTGGAAAAAAACCGGTCGGGCCCGCCAACCGGCAAGCCAATCAACATTGAGATCACCAGTGAAAACCTCGACGAGCTGATCGCCGCTTCGGCCAGTTTCAAAGCCTACCTTGACTCGCTTCATGTACCCGGTATCGAACAGTTGAAGTCGGACTTTGAAAACAACAAGCCTGAGATCATCGTCGATATCGACCGTGTCCGCGCCAACCGCGAAGGCCTTTCTCTTGGCCAGATCGGGCTGGAGATGCGTACGGCCATCTTCGGGAAGGAGATCTCCAAATATAAGGAGGGTGAGGATGAATACCCGATCCAGCTCAGGTATTCGGAGAAAGAGCGAAGCAATGTCAACCAGGTCATCAATGCCAAGATCACCTACCGCGACATGAATTCAGGGCTGCTCCGGCAGATCCCGATCTCCTCGGTGGCAACGATCAACTACAAGGATACCTATGGCGGCATCAAGCGGAAAAACCTCAAGAGGGTGATCACCCTCTCTTCGGAGGTACTTTCGGGCTATACCGCGAACGAAGTGGTTGCCACCATCAACAAAGTGCTGCCGGCATACAAAATGCCAAAGGGGGTCGAAATCAACCTCACCGGCGAGCGGGAGGACCAGGCTGAAACGATGCTCTTCCTGGTCAAGGCCATGATGATTGCCATCGGGCTGATTTTCTTCATTCTCATCACCCAGTTTGGGTCGCTGAGCAAGTCGTTTATCATTCTGAGCGAGGTTATCTTCAGCGTAATCGGAGTCTTGCTGGGCATTGCCATATTCCATATGTCGATCAGCGTGATCATGACCGGACTTGGGATTGTTGCCCTGGGCGGGATTGTTGTACGTAACGGAATCCTGATCGTTGAATTCGCCGATGAACTCAAATCCCGCGGGATGAAAACACAGGATGCCATCATCAATGCCGGCAAAACCAGGATCACCCCGGTTGTGCTTACCGCCACGGCAACCATGTTAGGTCTCGTACCCCTTGCCGTAGGGATGAACATCAACTTCACCACCCTCTTTACCGAACTTAACCCCCACATCTATTTTGGCGGCGACAATGTCGCCTTCTGGGGCCCGCTGTCGTGGACCATCATTTTCGGGTTGAGTTTTGCGACCTTCCTGACCCTGGTATTCGTCCCGGCCATGCTGCTGATCGATGCACAGATGATCGCCGGAATCAGGCGCAGAAGATCAAACCGCATCGCCCGTAAAAAATAGCTGTTGGAATTTCCCGGATGGACCAAAAAACCATCCGGGAAATTCCGGCAGTTTTTCTTTTTTCGTTTGTAAGAGGATGTTTTATTTTTAAATCCCGGGTTAATATTTAACCACAGAGACACAAAGAAAACACCATGAACACAATGAATCCCATTGTGCACATTGTGTAACTCATTATAAGACCTGTCGTTAAATTATTGTACGGATCCCGGAACAGGATCTCTGGGAAAAATGACACCATAGAAACAAACTCAGCCTATTCTCTTCCCGACCTTCACCCCATCATCCCATCATCCCATCATCCCATCAGCACATCATCCCATCATCCCATCAGCACATCAGCACATCAGCACATCATCCCATCAGTTTAAAACTTCTCCATCAGTTTATTCAACTTGATTTTGGAACCCAGCACGGTATAAATTGACTGCATGTAATCGCTGTTGGCCTGGAGGAACTGGCCATACCGCTGGTTCAGGTCGGTGCTGGAGGAGACGCCCATTTTGTACTTTGCCAGTGTTTTTTCGTAAATCTTCAAGGCCGTATCAAAGCCCTTGTGCTTGTTCTGGTAAACAAAATAGGCATTGCTGAAATCTTTTTTGGCTGTTTCAACCTGGAGTTCAAGTGCTACCCTCATTTTTTCATCGGTAACCTTTGATTTTTCGACATTAAGCCGGGCCTGGTCAACAGAATATTTCCGGCCGCCGCTGCTCCAGATGGGAACCTGGAGGGAGACCCCGAAAATCACCGAGGGGAACCATGGTTTCTGGGTGTTCATAAAATCCCAGAGGTTTCGCTGCGCGGCGGTTGAAGCGCTCAGGAACCCGCTCAGGGTAGGATGGTAGGCGGTCTTAGCAAGCTTATACTGCATCAGCGTAAGGTAGTCCGATTTTTTCAGCAAGGTGTAATCGATATTATTCCGGTAGTCAAATGGCTGGTTTATCAATGCATCTCTGTCGACCAGCGAGAGAAAGTACTGCAGGTTATCCGTCATGGTGATTTCCTGGTGATCTTTTAATCCTACCAGGAATTTCAACCCTGCATAGGCGAGATTACGGGCATTCCGGGTATCCTTAACCTGGGCTTCAAGATTGATCCGGTTCAGATCGGCCTGGTCGACATCGATATCCTCGATCAGACCGCTTTCGTAGCTTTTCTGCGCCTCAACAACCAGCTTGCTTACGACGACATAGGTAGAATCGAGTATCTGCAAGGCCTGGTCAACGACCAGTAATCTCAGATAGGCATCGGCAACCTGGTCGCGGATATCAACCTTATCTTTGACATTCTTTTGCTTCGCGGTTTCCAGAAAGGCTTTGGCTGTTTGCAGTCCTACGATGTACTGACCACTGTAGATAAGCTGCGAAACTGTTCCCTTCAGGGTCATATTGTAGGTTGTACCGAATTTAACAGGGAAAAAGGAGCCCGGAGGTCCCTGGAAGATTTCCCCCGGGATCATGGTGGTCGGCTGCAGGATAAAATCTGTGTAATCAACATTCCCGTTAACCTGGGGCAAACCGGTAGCAGTATTTTGTTTCACCATTTTGCGGGCAATCTCGACATCGGTCGTGGAATTCCTCAGATCATAGTTATTTTCATAGGCATAAGCCTGTGCCTGCTCGAGCGTAAAGGAGAGCACCTCTGCCTTCGCTGGCGCGGCCGGAGTTTGTGCCTGGACAAGTTTCCAGGATATCAGGCTCAATAGAATCAGTGTAGTATAGAAACGGTAGTTCATTGTAATTAGTTGAATTTTTTAAAGTTAACCTTGCGTTTTTGTTTTTCGTAGTAATCGATGCCAGCCGGATTTGCAATACCCCGGATAAAATTGTCGAACATCACATCGAACAGGGTTTGGAAGGAGAATTTGTCGGCCGGGAAAAATTCAGGATTATGCAGATCTATCAGCCTGCGCATATACAACCTGGCAACCAGCTCGATACTGAGGTCATCCCGGTACATTCCCTGGCTGATCCCCTTCTGCAGGTTTATCTGGATTTTCTGATAAATGAACTCTATCCGGTCATCAACATGTTTGTGATAAATGTCAGGATAGTATTTCTTCAGATCAAAGGTCATGGAAGGACTTACATCGCGGAAACGTTCACCTAATTCACGGCTGACAATCAGCAGAATATCGATGGCATTCACCCCCACGAAATTATTATGTTCAAAGATGATCTCAAAGTTCTGCCGTTCCAGCTCCAGCAATTTGCCAACGAGTTCTGTCTTGCTGGAGACAAACTGGTAAAGTTTTTTCTTCGACATCCCGAGATCCCGGCAGATATCATCTACCGAAACACTGCGGACACCATACTTGTAAAAAAGCTCTCTGACGCGTTCCAGAATGTCAATCAATGCTTTATCCATGCCTGAAAATTATGTAACATTGCAGGTATCCTTTAACCTGCAACCGGCGGCAAAGGTAGAAATAATTCGGTAACACGAAACAAAACAGGGTTAAATAGTTTCTCCATTCTCCGATTTTTTATGTAAGTTTGATGGCTCAGAAATAATTCAGTATGAAACGATTCTACCTCCTCTTGTCCCTGCTCTGCGGGATGGCGTCGGCCAGTGCACAGGTTACTGACTGGCAAACAGTTTATGAAAAATCGGCCACCCTGGAGACGCCCCGCTACAAGCAGACCATCGAATACTGCCGGAAACTCGCCAAAGGCTCCAAAATGATAACCTATACTAATTTTGGGAAGAGCCCGCAGGGGCGTGATCTTCCCCTGCTGATTCTCGACAGGGACGGGTTAAGCGATCCGGCTGCCATTCATGCCACAGGGCGGACGGTGTTGCTTGTTGAAGCCTGCATTCATGCCGGCGAATGCGAGGGAAAAGATGCCGGGCTCATGCTTATCCGCGATCTGGCCATCCATGCTGCCGGGGTCACCAACCAGCCTGCCGCATTACTGGACCACGTCACTGTTTTGTTTATCCCTATTTTCAATGTCGATGGTCATGAGCGGTTTGGCCCCTATAACCGCATTAACCAGAACGGCCCCAAAGAGATGGGCTGGCGTACCACGGCCAACAACCTGAACCTGAACCGTGATTTTCTCAAGGCCGACGCACCGGAGATGCAGGCCTGGCTTCAGCTGTTTAACAAATGGATGCCCGACTTTTTTATTGATTCCCACACCACCGATGGCGCCGATTACCAGTATGTACTCACCTACCTGATGGAAATCTATGGCGATATGGACCCGGGATTAACCACCTGGACCCGCGATATTTTTATCGATCAGATGCAGAAACACCTGAAGAGTGGTGGCTATCCAATCTTCCCTTATGTCGATTACCGCAACTGGCACGATCCCCGCAGCGGGCTTATCACCGAAGTTGCGCCTCCCATGCTGTCGCAGGGATATACCGCCCTTAGAAACCGCCCCGGGCTGCTGATCGAGACCCATATGCTGAAACCCTACAAGCAGCGCGTGGAGGCTACTTACGAATGCATGCTGACAACCATCGAACTGCTCAGCAGGGAATCGATGACGCTGAATGCCCTTGTCCGCAAAGCCGACGACTATGTCAGCAGTGAGGCCTTTTTAAAACAGTCCTTCCCGCTCCATTTCGAAACCAGCAAAACCGACAGTACCATGACCGATTTTCTCGGTGTTGAATACACTGCCATAAAAAGCAAGGTGAGTGGCGGCGACTGGTTTGTCTATGGCAAAAAACCGGCCACCTATAAAATCCCCTATTTCTTTTCAGCCAGGCCGAAAGTATCTGTTACGCTGCCTTACGCCTATATTATTCCCGGCGAATGGAAGACCGTCATCGACCGGCTGAAAATTCATGGCATCAGGGTGACCGAAATAGCTGACGAAGTAACCATAAAAGTTAATGTCTGCCATTTTAAAAATCCGAAATGGCAGGCTATTCCTTATGAGAGCCACCATCCCATGACCAATATCGAATTTGATGAAACCGAAGAGACACGCACCTTTCCCGCAGGATCAGTCCTCGTTTCCGTGATGCAGCCGGCCGGCCGCATCATCCCGCATATCCTTGAACCAAAAGGCAACGGCTCCTATGTTTACTGGGGATTTTTCGATGCCTGCTTCGAACAAAAGGAATATGGCGAGTCGTACGTCATTGAAAAAATGGCTGCCGAAATGATGGCCAATGATCCGGCACTGAAGACCGAATTTGATCAGAAAAAGTCGGCCGACACCGCCTTTGCCAACAATCCGCAACTTATCCTCAACTGGTTCTATAACAAGTCGCCCTTTGTTGACGCGAAAAAAGGGGCCTACCCGGTAGGGAAAATATTTGACCGGGCAGTATTTGAAAAACTCAGACGCTGATCCCGGGATCGCCATCCCTCAGGGTGCCGATAATGGTGGCCCTGGCCACTCCTGCATCCCTAAGCTGGAACATCATCTCCCTGGCCTGCGACAGCGGCAGAGAGATAAGCAAACCTCCAGAGGTTTGTGCGTCAGCCAGTATATATTTCATCAGTTCCGGGGTCTCCCTCTTCCAGGTCATCACCGGTTTCACAAATTCCAGGTTGTTCATGGTTCCTCCCGGGATGGCTCCGGCAGCGGCAAAGTCCCAGACCTCTTCCAGCACCGGCACATCAAGCATGGTCAGGTCGGCATGCAGACCGGCAGCCAGGACCATTTCCTTAAGGTGACCCAGCAAACCGAAGCCGGTAACATCGGTGCAGCCATTCACAGGAAACCTGTTCATGATATCAACGGGTTTGTCATTCAGTTCGCTCATCAGCTTCATAACCTTTTCGACAACACCGGGATTGGCCAATCCCCGCTTGATCGCCGTGGTGATGATCCCTGTGCCGAGCGGCTTTGTCAGGATAAGGGCATCGCCCGCCCTGGCAGTGGAATTCCGGAGGATTTTATCAGGATGGATCAGCCCGGTAACCACCAGCCCAAACTTGGGTTCGGTATCCTCTACACTGTGTCCCCCGATGATCTGGATACCCGCCTCAGCGGCTTTGTCACTGGCCCCTTTCAGTATCTGCTGTAATACCTCCATGGGTAATTTGCGGTCGGGGAAACCGACGATACTCAGGGCAAAGAGGGGTTTTGCCCCCATGGCATAAACATCGCTTAAGGCATTTGCAGCGGCAATGGCGCCGTACATATAGGGATCGTCGACCACCGGCGGGATAAAATCGACGGTTTGAACAATCGCCCTTGTTTCGTCAATCCTGAACACAGCCGCATCATCGGAAGTCTGGAAGCCAACCAGGACAGCGGGATTCGTTTGCCGTGGCAGCACCTTCAGTATTCTTTCGAGCAGCTGCGGCCTGATCTTACAGGCACATCCCAGTGCATGGGTGTATTCAGTCAGGCGGACAGAGCCCTGAACTCCCGGGACCTCATGGTCAACCTCCTTGCCCGTCAGCTCCCTCCAGGCCCCTACAACGGCGGGAATGGCCTTCTCAACCTCTTCGTGCGTGGTCATCCTGCCTGTTGAAAACCGTACTGTCCCCAAGGCAAAATCGTAAGGGACCTGCATGGCGGTAAGAACCTGGGAGATGTCAACATGGTCGGCATGGCAGGCGGCACCTGCCGAAGCGGCCACCTCTTTCATGGCAGCGAGCAGCAAAGGCGCTTCAACTCCGGCAAAGCCGAGGCTCAGCGTGTTGGGCAGCCGCAATTCCGGATGGCCGTTCAGGCGGACCGAGGGGATGGCCGCAAGGATACCCTGATGAAGCAAATCCCTTAATTCGGTAAGTTTTGAAACAGAGCCGCGAAGGAGCTCCTGCCGGGCAATTTCGGCAGCCTTTCCCAACCCCACAATCTCCATCACGTTTTCAGTTCCGGCTCGCTGGTTGGTTTCATGATCGGCTCCATGGATAAGTTTTTCAAGCCTGACTCCCCTGCGGATATAGAGTGCCCCAACCCCTTTCGGGGCATAAAGCTTGTGACCGGCAACCGACAACAGGTCAACATTCATCTGTTCCACATCTATCGGTATCTTCCCAACCGACTGTGCCGCATCGGTATGAAAAAGAATGCCATGAGCCCTGGCAATCCTCCCGATCTCCTCCACCGGCTGGATTGTTCCTGTTTCATTGTTGGCATGCATCAACGAAATTAAAACCGTTTGCGGCCTGATGGCCTTTTCAACCTCGCGCGGGTCGACCAGGCCAAACTCATCGACCTCAAGCCAACTGACCGTAAAACCCTCCCTTTCAAGAAAATGACAAACCTCTGTAACGGCAGGATGTTCGATGCGGCTGGTGATAATATGCTTTCCGGAGGAACGGCGTGCGAAGGCCGCACCTTTGATAGCAAAATTGTTTGATTCGGTTCCCCCGCTGGTGAAAATGATCTCATCGGTATGGGCATTCAATAGCGCGGCAACCTGTCTGCGAGCCGCTTCCAGGGCATTTTTCGACTGAATTCCGTAAGCATGAACGCTGGAGGGATTGCCAAAATAATGATCGAGAAACGGGCGGATGGCTTCGACAACCAACGGATCGACCGGTGTTGTGGCGTTATAATCGAGGTATATCGGTTCCATTATAATGTACGTTACGTGAAAAAGCTATAATCCTTTCTGCATCTCGGTTTGCATCCGTTCCGGAAACGGAGATATCGCGAACCAGTGAATTTTTTCTCCTGGTAACAGAAAACTGGTAAGCTTTATCATAATAGGCCAGTACGATGGCTGCTACTTCACCAAACCGGCCTTCCTTCAATGCATCCAAAGCATCCCGGGTCCTGGTTCCACCCAGCCTCTCCCCTATTTTGCAGATCGCCTCCTCCAGCATCTGGCTGTCAAATCCAGCATATTCATGAACGAGCCGCTGAACCCTGACTTCAGGATCCAGGTAAACCCTGATCAGTACCCCGTTGCTGATATGCTCAACCAACGGGTCGGGCATGGTGACCCTTCCGATCATCCTGCTTTCATCCTCCAGCCACAACGGACGCGAAAAATCAACCTCATCCCATAGGGCAAAAAGATCATTTTCGAACTGTTCATTGGTAGGCTGAGGCGGCTGGCCCATCGCCCCAAATACAGATCCCTTGTGCGAAGCCAGGCGCTCCAGGTCGATCATCTGCTCACCACAGGCAGCGATGGCATGCAGGATTTCCGTCTTTCCGCTGCCGGTAAACCCTCCAAGAACAGTCACATTGGCCGCAACTGACAATCTCTCACGGATAAAGCGGCGATAGCTCTTGTACCCCCCTTCCAGCAAATTCACGTCATACCCGGCCTTGCTGAATACTTCGGCCATCATGGCGCTGCGCAGGCCACCCCTCCAGCAATGCAAACAGATGTCTCCCCCGGGCCGGACCTTCTTTAATGAATCAATATAGTCATCCACCCGGGGTAAGGCAATATCCAGTCCCTTCAGGATTGCTTCAGGGTGCCCCGATTTAACGTACAGCGTTCCTACGATCGCACGTTCATCATCGGTAAAAAGAGGAATATTGATGGCCCCGGGAATATGGCCCTGGGCGTATTCCCCGGGTGAACGCACATCGATCACCGGACTTTGGTTAGCCTTTACGGGAAAATTGACCGGTTGAATTGTACGTATCATCGGAGCGCAGGGTTCAATTGTCAAAATTAGGTTGTTTTCCGGGCTACGCAAGAGATTTGTTGGTACTTTTATCATCCAATATGAACTACTGATGCAACCTCGTAAATGGATAATTCCGGTTATCCTGGTCTCCACGCTCATCTTTATCCTTTCCCTCAGGCAATTATCTGATCCTGACCTTGGATTTCATTTGAAATATGGAAAATGGATCACGGAGAACCAACAGGTTCCCACCATGGATCTGAGCACCTATACCGTTTCGCACCATCCCTACACCGACCTTCACTGGCTCTTCCAGGTAATTTTATACCAGGTTTTCAGGTTAACAGGTTATGCCGGCATCAGTTTATTCATTTCGCTCCTTTCATTATTGCTCTCACTGATGATGATACTCCGGAACAGGATTTTTGCGATCCCGCTCCAGGTAACAACTGCTTGTCTGCTTGTTTCTTATTTGATCATTGATCCCCGAATTGCGCCCAGGCCTGAGATGTTCACCTTTCTGTTTCTTACTGGTTCTCTGCTTATCCTGGAACTCTACGCTGAATCGCGCCGGAACCTGTTGTACCTGCTGCCTGTCATCATGCTTTTCTGGTGCAACATGCACGCACTCTTTGTACTTGGACTGGCAGTCATTTTCATATACCTGATCAGTTGCAGTATTACCCGCAGAACCCCTGAACGGCAACTGCTTTTCTGGGGATTCATTTCCCTGGTTGTTTGTTTTATCAACCCTTACGGGATCAGGGGTTTTTCCCTGCCGATTGAACTGCTGACCCGGTTTGATCCGAACAATATCTACAACCAGCATATCCAGGAGTTCATACCATTTTTTGTTCAGCCACACTTTGTGATCCGCGATTACCTTTTCCTGGTGATGGCCGGCATATCCCTTTTATACACGACCCTTACCTGGCGAAACCGGAAATTTCATGAGTTCGCGCTGATGACACTTTTCGCCCTGCTCGCCCTGACTTCCGTCAGGAACATTCCGCTCTTTATAATCATCGCCTTTCCGCCATTAAGCCGGACAGCAACCTTCCTTATCACACGTGAAACCAGCAGGCAGAAGAACATAAACAACATCTTCTTCTGGATGATGATTTTCATCCCGATTGCCATTGTTCCAAGTCTTCTTACAGGTGGATGGTACCCGGCCAACAACTCCTTCAACAAAACAGGACTCGGCATCGATTTACTCCATCAGCCGGCCAGGGCAGCCGGGTTTATCACAGAGCATCACCTGGGGGGACGCATCCTGAACAGCATCGGGTTTGGAGGCTGGTTGTCATGGGCTCTGCCGCAGCCTGTGTTTATCGACGGACGGCTCGAGGTAATGCAGGAGTCACTCTATAAGGAGGTAACCGCCAGCTGGGCTGGCGGATTGCCTGACATGACAGAGAGATATCACCCGCAGCTGATTATTTACAACTATCTTAAATATTACCCATGGACCTCGCAGCTAGCGATGATGCCCAACTGGCGTCCGGTATACCTGGACGGTGAAGCGGTGATTTTCACCTGCGACACCAATAACACGATACTTTCTTCCATAGACCTTTACCAATACGCCTCCTTCAAACCAATACCACGACCAACAACTGTTGCAGAAAGGCTTCTTGCATTTTACCGAACGCCTGACCAGCAATCAGCTGACCTTTTACACAAGGCATTGTTTAGCCGGCTGATGCTGTCAGGGAAACCTGCCAGGAAAGCCTCACAGGATGCCGTCGCCTTTTTCAATGAAGCCAACAAGCGCTTCAGGCAGGGTGACGTGCAGGGGGCGCTTGCCTGCTATGATACGGCGATCCTGTTGAATCCAGGATATGTTAAGGCATACAACAACCGCGGGATTCTGAATGCAGAAGCGCTGAAAGAATATAACAAGGCGATTGCTGATTTCGGCAAAGCGATCGGAATAGACTCTGCCTGTGGCGATGCCTTCCTTGGCCGGGGAACTGTTTATTTTTATCTTCATGATATGCAAAAGGCCTGCCGCGACTGGCACAGCGCCCTTTCCTTCGGAAATGTCAGGGCTTCGCACCTGATCGATTTGCATTGCCCTGCAAAATAATTTGTACCTTTGCCATCCAATCTGATATGTCACGATGAGCGATTCTATCCATCATGAGTGCGGCATTGCCCTGGTCCGACTCCTTAAACCGCTCGAATATTACCTCGCCAAATACGGAACCGCGTTCTATGGCCTGAACAAGTTGCACCTGCTTATGCAGAAGCAGCATAACAGGGGGCAGGACGGGGCCGGCATTGCCAGCATAAAGTTTGATATGGAGCCCGGTACTAAATTTATCAACAGGATCCGATCCATCGCCAACTCACCGATCCAGGACATCTTCAACCAGGTAAGCCAGAATGCCCGCACTATTGAAGAACGCCATCCACAAGGCTTTAATGATATTCAATGGCTGAAGCATAACCTGGATATGCTTGGCGAGTTATACCTGGGTCACCTGCGCTATGGCACCTTCGGCAAAAACAGCCTTCAGAATATTCATCCATTTATCCGGCAGAACAACTGGATGACCAAGAATCTCGTACTTGCCGGGAACTTCAACCTCACCAATGTCGATGAACTCTTTGAGAAACTCATCGATCTTGGCCAGTACCCGGTTGAAACCAGCGATACCATTACCATCCTTGAAAAGATGGGCCATTTCCTGGATGAAGAAAATGAAGATCTCTATCAGAAATTCAAAAGGGAGGGCTATCCGAAACGTGAAATCACCTTCCAGATTGCCAGGCACCTGGATGTTCAGAAGATCCTCCATGAAGCAGCAACAACCTGGGACGGAGGCTATGTCATTGCAGGTATGTTCGGCCATGGCGATGCATTCGTCATGCGCGACCCTTCAGGAATCAGGCCTGCCTATTACTATTCCGACGACGAAATCGTGGTGGTAACCTCCGAACGTCCCGTCATCCAGACAGCCCTGAATGTCACCTTCGACACAGTTCATGAACTGCAGCCGGGCCATGCCCTGATCATTAAAAAAGACGGGAACATTTCGGAAAAAGAGTTCAGCAAACCCCTTCAAAAAAAATCCTGCTCCTTTGAACATATCTATTTCTCAAGGGGTACCGATAAGGAAATTTACCGGGAACGGAAAAAACTGGGAAAACTGCTCACCCCGGCAATTCTCACCGCCATCGACCATGACCTGGAAAACACAGTATTTTCCTATATTCCGAATACAGCCATCGATGCCTACTATGGTTTAATCGAGGAGGTGGATCACTTCTGCGATACCATCAAGATGGACCGCATCCTGGATGCAGGGAAATCGTTAGACCAGGAAAAACTGCAGAAAATATTCCAGCTAAAACCCAGGGCCGAAAAGGTGGCCGTGAAGGATGTGAAACTGCGCACCTTTATTACCCGCGACTCGCAGCGCGATGATCTTGCTGCGCACGTGTATGACATCACCTACGGCAGTATCCGCAGGGGAATCGACAACCTTGTCGTGCTGGATGATTCCATTGTCAGGGGAACAACTTTAAAACAAAGCATCATCAGGATCCTCGATCGTCTGGGTCCACGCAAGATCGTGATAGCCTCCTCTGCACCCCAGATCCGTTATCCCGACTGCTACGGGATCGATATGGCCAAAATCACTGATTTTATCGCCTTTAAAGCAGCCATTGAACTACTGAAGGATACGCACCAGGAACATATCATCAACGATGTCTATATCAAATCAAAAGCGCAGGAAAAACTCCCAAAGGAAAATATCATCAATTTTGTGAAGGAGATTTATCAGCCCTTTTCGGCGGAGAGGATCTCGGTTAAGATCTCAGAATTGCTGACCCCCCTTAACTGCAATGCCGGTGTGCAGATCGTTTACCAGACCATTGCCGACCTTCATGCAGCGATACCCAAACAAGCCGGCGACTGGTACTTTACAGGAAATTACCCTACTCCGGGAGGGAACAAGGTGGTAAACAAGGCTTTTATCAATTACATAGAAGGCCGTAACGTAAGGGCATACTGATCCGGCCCGGACCATTTTCCATTTGCCAACCTATTCGAAAACAACGGGACTTCCCGGCAGGCTACTGATCCATAGCACCGGCAATCTTTGCTGCAATCTGCAAAAACTCCGCAGAGGTAAACGAGCGCTTCGGTTTTCGGAAATCCATGTCATACAATGTGTTGATGGGTATGAGATGAATATGAGCGTGCGGTACTTCAAGGCCGATCACCGTAATCCCAACCTTCGTACACGGAATTACCCGGCCGATTGCCTTTCCGACCTTTTTGGCAAATGTCCAGAGCCCGGCATGAAGCTGATCATCCAGGTCGAAAATAAAATCAATCTCGGTTTTGGGAATAACCAGCGTGTGCCCTTCCTGGAGTGGATTGATATCCAGAAAGGCAAGGTACTGCTCATTTTCAGCAATCCTGTAACAGGGGATCTCACCATGTACAATCCGGGTGAAAATTGTTGCCATGATTAACCGTTTTGGCGTGAAATTTCAAATATTTCAAAAGTAATTTTACCTGCAGGAACCGTAATCTCAACGGTTTCACCGATGACCTTTCCCAGCAACCCTTTGGCAATCGGAGAGCTCACAGAAAGTTTACCTATTTTAATATTGGCTTCATTTTCAGGAACAAGGGTATAGGTAACCATTGCACCGTTGAGCGTATTCTTGAGCTTCACGGTAGAAAAGATCAGTACCTTACTGTTATCCAGTTTCCGTTCATCTATCAGCCTGGCATTGCTGAGTACCTCCTGCAATTTCGATATCTTCAGTTCAAGCATCGACTGGGACTCTTTAGCGGCAGCATATTCAGCATTTTCCGATAAATCCCCCTTATCCCTTGCTTCGGCGATCTGCCTTGAAATGGATGGACGTTCTACCGTAGTTAACTGGTGCAATTCATCCCTCATTTTCTCCAAACCTTCAGGAGTATAATATTTGATATCTGACATTTCAGGTCGGTTATTTGATGTTATAATAAGGCAAAAGACCCTTTAGAAGGGTCCTTTTGCAAAACGGTACATATTTAAAAAACTATAAATGAATGCTTAGAAGTTAAGTTTGATACCTATGCTGTGGGTACCCTGGAAAGGGTTGGTAGCTCTGTAGGAATAATCGATGGCAATGCCACCCGCCTCCTTTTCCTTGCTGAAAGGCACGGAAACAGTAAGACCAGCACTGGGACCCGTAAAAACAGTACCCCGGTCGGCTACATTGCTGTTAAAGATGCCATCCTGGTAAGTATAACCGGCACGGAGCATCAGGTAACTTTTCAGGCCATACTCAACACCAAGGGTAAACTGATCCTTGGTAAAGGAGTTTGAGGTAAAGTTGCCGGCTGCCGTGATACGGTGCATGTCGCCAATCAGGAAATCATAGGAGGCACCAATTCTCAATGTTGCGGGTAACTCATAAGTAGCCGAACGCTGATCCATGGTAAACTGGTCATTTGAATTATCATGTCCGGGAATCACGGCACGCAGTGACAAACCATCACCAGAAAAGCGCATTGGTGCTCCGATATTTTTCAAAGCAATACCGAACTTTACCTGTTCCTTTTCACCGGTGACATACTGAATCCCGGCATCAACTGCGATGGCAGTAGCGCTTACATCGGAAATCGATTCGTTCACCAGTTTAACGGCCAAACCGCCATAGATACTGTTCGAGAAGGCTTTGGCGTATCCAAGGTTAATGTTGATACACGCCGGCTTGAAAGTTCCGAGGTTTGGTTCCGGTGAATTAACGGTAGTAATGTCTACCTCGCCAAAATTCATCGACATCACAGCTGCTGTAAGAACGCCTCCATGCTGACCTAATTTCTGGCTCAAACCGAATGCCATTACACTTACCCCTGAGCCTTTCAACCAGTCGGTATAGGAGAAGATGATGTCCGTTCCCTTGGTGAAACCTGTCCCGGCAATATTTGTATACAGAGCCTCCAGACCTTGCCCGCAGGAGGTACTTACCGAGCCCCAGCCTGAGCTTCGGGCCCAGGGGTTGATCAATAATTCCGACGCTCCTGCCTGACCGGAACGGTCTTTGTTTCCGGCCGTCACCTTATCCATGGGAATAAGAACCAACCCCATCAAGAATATTGCAACTAAGCAGCTATATATTTTTTTCATAATCCTGGAATTTTTTGTTTTTATCCTTATTAAATCGTGTGCCCTTACAATGAGTTTAAGTCAACAGGTCTCAGAATACCGAACCATTTAATTGTGCGCTCGCCCAGACCATCTGCTTTGACATGGATAAGGTAAACTCCGCCGGCGATAGGAATACCGGCAAAATTCTTGAGGTCCCAGTCGATCGATGTCTTGGCGTCGGTGTTCAGCCCAGCCGTTGAAGAACGGGGCTGTGCAATCCCTGATTTGTCTACAATAAACTGACGGATCATCACCCCGCTGATATCAAAGATAGTGACCGTACATTTATTGGGCAGGTTAACGATCTTGATCCGGTTGTCGAGCTGGTTCCTTTCATAATCATCATAGGCATAATAAGGATTCGGAACGACATTGATCTTAACAAGATCAGAAACAGCTACCTCATGGGTACTCGGGGCAGTCGAAATTGAGCTCGTATTGAATTCATAAACAGGATAGTTACGGTTCAGCGTATCGTTGGTACTATCGGGCATAGCTGAGGAGTAATAACGCTGGTAAGGTTTTGAAATCCTGATTTTCGTAGTTACACTGTTACTTAGCCAGGCCTTCTTTTCAATAGCCAAAGGAATATTTACATAAAGACACGAGGCATAAGTACGGTCTTTGTAGATAGCGTCGTTGGCAGGGATCTTCATCATATTTGCCCTGATATAGGCTCCGGCATCATATGCAGGGAAATCAAAGGAATAGGGACCAACTTTTTTGAAAGACTTATGTCCCATGATGTAAACATAGTGTTCGCCGCCAAATACCGGCAACCCTGAGGCATCATAGATCCTGGTCGAAGGATTCCATCTCATGTCACGTCCGCTGTCGGCAACGAGCCACGAATTCTCACCGAACATGATGTTCAAACGTTCACCCGTTTCAAGGTTGTAGGCATATCCGGGGAACCAACCCATACCGGTTGAGCTGATATAATTAGAATTCCTAAGTACATCCGAACTTGTAGTATCAGTGTTGGCCTGGCCATAAGCATTGACAGAAGGTGCAGCCCTGAAGTTAAAGGCCTTCGCTCCGCCTTGTGCAAGCTCCTTTTTAGGACAAAGCTCAATAACCGGGCACCTTGTCCATTTTGACCTGTCGCTGGTGATCACGATATCAACACTGGCAAGGCCATCCATTGCATCGAGCAGTTTTGAACCCGCTGAAAAAGCAGCGCCGGTAGATAATTCATTACCATTGACGGCAGCAAGGCAGTAGGGTGCCCACGTACCATTCTGAATTTTCTGGAAGTTTTTATTCGGGTCCCAGGGCTGGCTGGTGCTCATTCTCCAGTCATAGAACCTGGCATCGGAACCCTTGTAGGTCCCTGAACGAATCCAGTTCAGTGGCGAATCAGGAATGTCGCTGTCGGGAACGCCACCTAACCACTGCTTTGTGCTGTCGGCATAGATTTGCGGTGAAGCATACAACAAACCATTGCTCACCGTGACAGTGCCTCTCAGCGAGTCACCTGCATTGGGAACCTGATTTATCGCAAGAGCAATACCCAGATCGATAAAATTCTGCTCATAGGCATAAATGGTGGTGGTATCCGAACGGTAAACGGCACCGGTTTCCTTATTGATCAGTGTCCATTTACCAAACTGAATTTTCTTCGTGTTGGTGTAGGGGTTGCCAGCGGTAACATAAACCATGGAATCAAATTTCACGGTATATACACCTTTCACAACATTCAGCGGGTCGATAACCTTCACATTCAAGGGTCCTTTCGACTCAAGGTAGGTTGGCTTATAGCTGATCGGATAATCGGCATCGCCCAGTTTGGTAAATTTAGTAGAATCGATGGGAGGTTTTGAAAGAATCTCGGCAATGGTTGCGTCAGAGAAATCGAGAACCATACCCCCGTTACCCTGTCCCTGGATCCTGGTGATAACCGGGCCCTCTCCGTAAGCAGAATTGGTCGTTGTACCCAATTGAATGTGCGGGATTGCGGTATATACCTTGATATTGCTGCGGCCTCTCAGGTAGGGTTTCTTCTGGCCGTTGATGGCCGTCGGGTCCGTTTGGTTATAAACACTATACTGGTTGTAGGCGTATGCAACGGCCAGGTAATAATACTGTTTGTGATTGATCAGCCGGTCATCACCGGTAGCAAACATATCCGTTTTAAAAACGAAAGAATGCTGGATTCCGGCATCATTGCCGTCGGTCATTACCGCGCCCACATTTCCGCCGATGGTCTGGTCAAAGGTCCAGTTTACAAGTTTAGAAATGCCGTTCTGTACGTCACATTCTGCAACGATACGAACCTTACTGGCATCTCCGATATCGGCAGCCGATACGGTTGCATCTTTCAACTGATAGATCTGGTAACCTTCAAAATGGTATAAGGAGTCGTTACGCTGGTTGTGCGGTAAAGCATCAGGATTTGGGATATTCGGGTCAAATTCCTGGTATTTTTCTCCAAAATTGTTACCGGCATCGTTGGTCTTGCGGTTTGAAATATAAATGATCAGGCTGTTCGACATTTCCTGGATGGTAAGGTCAGGAGCATTCGGTCCGTTTAATACGGCAAAGCAGTTGTCAAATAAACTCTGTGCCTTATCATCGACCTGTGTCAGCAGGGCAACTGATTCTTCAGGGGTACCTGAAATTGAACGGGCCCAGGGAATACCAACGGTGATATAGTTACAGGCGCCCGGCAACAGGGTAAAGGGACCTGCTGACTGCATGAAACGGCGGTCCTGCGGGTTGTTTTTGGCTGTGACCTCGGTCCATTCTTTGGGTGAAGGAGTTTGTCCTCCGGTACCCCAGTCGCAAGCGTCGCTAGTTCCCGGGAACATGAAGTCGCAGGGAGGGCCGTCGCCGCCGGCGCCAAAGTGAGCGTTACCACCATAAGTCATTTTTGCATTGTCCTTCCAGATACCTCTCAGGAAGAGGTAATATTCAGGAGCATAAATAGGGTCGGTCATATAGGCAGGTACACCCGAATTGCTGTTGTTGTGATAAACAAACCGGCGCATACCGTAACGTTCGTTATCGACGATGCCGTCGCCAAAATTGATCCCGTTGATAGCTTCGGAACGCACGATAAAGTTTCCGGAATCTTTGCCTGTGGCGCCATAGAACATCTTAATGGAAGTACCGTTCAATCCGACAATGTCGCAACTTCCCTTGAACGATGGGCCATCGTTGGAACTGCCTTTAAAGGAGGGGTTGTCACAATTATCCGGGTCCATATAAGGTCCCTGGAAAAAGTCAACACCGATTGCGGGCGGGTGAGCGCCGTAGGCATAACTCTGTCCGGTTCCGTCGATGGGCGTTCCGTTGTAACAGAATCCGAGTCCGCGGTTAACGTCGCAACCAACATAGTCATCATTGGCATATCCCAGGTCGGGGTCAACCCACTGGCTGAAATAGGTGCCGGTAAGGGTATAGGTTGAACGGTTGATCAGTTCATAGGAGTAAAAGGTCATGTTATTCACTTCATCGTTGGTGGAAAAGGCAAAGTACTGTGCCCTGATTTCCATACCGATGGGTTCGCCAGTGGTTTCAGAATGATAATTTCCCTTATCATTATAAACGCTCCATAAGGTCTGGTCGCCTTTCAGGACCTGGTCAACCAGGATACCAAGGGTGTCGATATCGACGCCGTTTTTCTTTTCGCCGTTTTTAATTTTCGCCCTGACGATGCGGGGAATGGAATCTTTCCTGTTTTTGGGACACAGGTGATTATTCAGGTCATAGTAGGGATAATCGCCGTCTTTGGGGTTATACTCACCATCGCCGTTTACATCCATAAAGGGGGCGAGGTAGTAAGCCTGTCCCTTTGACTTGTTGCCATGGGCGGGCCAGTCGGTAATGGATTTTGGAATCACATAGTTGGGATAATCAGCTTTGTTGTCCCACCATGCCAGGAACTCCTGGACCTCCGCCCTGGTGATCGGGAAGAGCTTGTCATAGTTGGCACAGGTCTCGGCATCGATAGCCGCGGTACCATCAACCGTGAGGGGTCCGGGCCAGTAATCGTTCTTGGTATGTGCATTCCCGCTGGCACCCTGACCATAACGATATGCTGCCAGTTTCAGGTTGTTGTTGATATCGATACCTCCGATCCACAGGGAGAAGGAGAACATCGAAGTCTTTTTTGAACCTTTCGGGATTTCATATTCGGCGTTTTCAATAAACCAGCCGTTACCATATGAATAGCATAGGGTTCTGACGTTATTGATGTCAAGATATTTATAACTGGAGCCTGATGCACAGCCCGCGGCAGTTTCTTTGATCGTGCCGGAACTTTTATTTGCACCAAAATTGTGTACCTCTTCTGCAAAGATGGCGTTGGTAGCCACCAGGCAGATCAGTGCAATCACTAAAAAGCGAAGTATATTTTTCATATTTGCATTATTTTTTAACATACCGGAAATTCTTTTCGTTACCTGGGTTAAACACATCAGAAGTTAAACATTAAGCCTAAACGAATGGTTCTTGGCGAACTATAACGGTACGGGTTATTCATGTTGATCGAGTAAAGATCGCGGTACGACTGCGGGCTGACCTGCTGGCTTATTGCGTTCTGCCATTCAGGGGCGGAGAGGTAACCATCATCGTTTACTGTTCCCGTTCCAGGATATACATTTAACACATTCTTTGTATTTAAAAGGTTGGCAAACTCAACATAAACATTGAGTGTTCCCTCTTTTTTCTTGCTGAGCTGGAAGAAGAAATCCTTGTCAAACCGGGCGCTGATCAGGAACTGCCATGGCAGGCGGGCTCCGTTCATGCTTCCCTGGATGGGTCCCATTGCTCCAAAAGGTAGAATGGTGCTGGTTTTGGTATAGGGAGTACCGGAACCGCCGTTAAGGGTAAAGTTGGCTCCGAGATTCGACAAAATCTGGATGGGCGCTTTCCCGCTCTTGGTACGGTTGATAACCGGTCCGTTGTAATCTTTTCCACGGCCCCAGCGATAGTCAAGACTGACGTTGAACTGGTGGCGCTGGTCGAAATTCAGAGGATTCAGGGTACGGAGGTTCGGCTGGTCTGAACGGATAATAGCCTGGGCGGTATTGGCATCGGAGCCCGTACCGTCGGCAAACTGAAGGGTGTAGCTGAACCTGACGCGGACATTCCCGGAACGGCGCAGATCGTAGGTGATGGTGAGTCCTTTTACAGTACCAAAGTCAATGTTGGTATAGGAATAATAGGTTCTCGGATAGGCGCCTGTTAAACGGTACTGCTGGATCTGGTCACGCATTTCACGATAGAAAAGCGCCAGTTTCAGAGAGGAGGAGTTATTAACCTTCTGCTGGAATCCCAGTTCATAATCGATGGTCTTTTCAGGCTTCAGTGCCGGGTTATTAACCTGGATGGAGGAACCGGTAACCCCGATATAATAATAGGTAATGGGGTCAATCTGCACTTCGGATGATGACGGACGTTGTGTTAAGATGTCGTAGTGGGCATAGAACAAAGCGTCGTCAGAAATCGGGAAGGAGAAGGCGATACGGGGCATCCAGTTTGTCTGCGGGTCATATTGTTTGAAAACGTTTGACTGGACAGTCTTGTTGGAGGGATCAACCAGGTAGGGCTGGATTCCCTGGCCGCGGTCGAGCAAACGAACGGGGTCGGTGATCGGACTGCCTTCGGCATTGTACCAGATGTTCCCTGAACGGTAACCTGTAATAGAGGTAGGATTGTTGGCATCGTCAACATAGACTACATAATCGCTGCCAATACCGCTGGGATGACTGATCTTCTGACCGTTGAGTGAACCAACCTCGGCAACGGTCTTGGCCGGGTAAAACAGATAGGGATCTTTTAACACGGGCTGGTTGGCGTCGAAACGGTCAACACGGACACCGATGTTGAAGATAAGATCTTTAAAGGCAAATTTATCCTGGATGTAACCGGCCATATAGATGGGCTGATAGGCTCCGATGGTACGGGTAAAGTTGCCATTGGCATCCCTGGCCGAGAAGAAGTCGTCAAAGCTCGGCGAACCCGACAGCCTTTTTCCGGTATAGTCATATCCGGCGTAGGTCACGCTGGGGGCGCCATTGTTCAGCAATTCATCGGCGCTGAACATATCCATGGTAAACATCTGGCCATTGGAGGTAACCGTTTTCAGCTTCATATCCTTGTCATAATAGTTGATCGAATTATTGGCAAAGTTGTATGAATAGAGGTCGATAAAGTCGGTTCCATCGACAGGCAGGCCAAGTTTTTTACGCAGGCTTACATCGAAGTTACGCTGTAACGTTTTGACGTAGTTACGCTGATACTGGATCGTATCCATGAAAACGCCGTTGTGATTGACCAGGATGGGGTTTGCAAGGTTCAGGTCCTGGAGCTGGGCATTGGTCAGACCCTTCATGAGCTGCCAGAGGGTTGTTCCGACATTGGTATAGCTGGAACTCTTTCTTTGCTGATACTGCAATCCAAGCTGGATTTCATGGTTGCCAAAGTCGGCGGCAAACGAGGCATTGACGGCGATCTGGTCGGTTTTGCTCTCGGCATAGCCATTGGGTCTGTTACCCACACCCGAAAAGATTCCATAGGGGGATTCAGGTTCCATTCCGTTTAACAGCCCTTTACCCGACAAGATCTGTCCGGTGTTTTCATAGTGTCCTTTTGGCGTGTCAAAGAGGTCAAAATACTGCTGGGTCCAGTTGGAGGATTCGGGGTTGATCGTTGAGCCCTTGAAAACGACGATGGTGTCGCGGGTACCGTTCTGCAGATGTCCCCATTTTTTGGCGACGGAGTCATAGGCGATGGTGGGCGTATAGGCACGGATGGTATGGGTAGCGAAACTGCCTACGTAGCCATACTGGAAAAAGTTGTCTTTATGCTGGGCATCTTCCGTTTTGGCAAAACTGCTGGTGTAGTCGGCGCCAATGGAGTAATAGATGTTTTTAACAAAACTCTTGCTGTCGGAGGCAGTCGGGAAGCGCTGGGTAAACCTTCCGTAAACACGCCAGGTATAACTGTTGGAGTGCGAATTGGCATCCCAGTTCATGAGTGAATTGGCATAGGAGAAGTTACGGCTGTCGTTCCATGTAAAGGTACCGCCAAAGGAGAGGTTGATGGATGGGGTTACCCGGAAATCGAGTTTTCCCGAAACATTGATGTTGGTCCCGGCCGAATTCAGTGAATATTTGGTTTTCTCCATCTGGTTGAGTGTCAGAAACTCCGTATTGTAAAATACGGCATTGTTCTGCCCGTAAAGGCGGAGCGGATGGGTTGACAGGCTCTTCAATACGTCATCGGTTACTTTGTACTTGCTGAAGGCGGATGGGGCTCCGTCCTTCTGGTAGATGAGGTCGCCTGCTAGGAAGAATCCCATGATCGGGGTTTTGGTTCCGTGAACCGTATCTTTTTTGGAGACCAGGGGGCCTGTGAAATTCAACCCCAGCCGGTTATAACCGAAAGCATCCAGGAACTGGGATGTCTGGAGGTCAATACCACCCGAAAAATCCTTTGAAGGTCCTTTTGTGGTAACGTTGATAATACCACCCGTTGCATCACCATAGGCAGCAGGAGTACCGCCAAGGATAACTTCGACCTGTTCGATGGCGCTCTGGGGCAGCGCATTACTCCCCGTTACACGCATCCCGTCAATGTAATAAACCGTTCCTGAAGAACGCTGACCACGCATACTGGTGATGTTCCCGTTTGCGTCGGTTGAAACTCCCCCTACGGTTGTGGCAACCGCAGAAGCAGACTTGTTGGCCATTTTAGAAATTTCCTCAGAAGTTACTGTTCCACCTGAACTGGTTTGGTCTTTGGAAATCAAAGGCACCTTGTAATCCACAACTTCAATTTCGTTGAGGGTTGTGGTGGATGCTTCCAACTCCAGGTTCTGGAAGGTGATCTTGTCGGGTGAAACATAAATACCCCTGGTCATAAAGGGTCTGTAACCGACAAAACTGGCCTTCAGGTCGATTTTTCCCGGCGGGATCGGTTTGATGGTAAAGTTTCCATCAAAATCCGAGGTGGTTCCACCTACCTGAACACCACCGATTTCAACAACGACATTGGCAAAAGAAATCGGTTCTTTGGTCTGCTTGTCAATGATCTTTCCCTTAAGGGTTCCTGACCCGGTTTGTGAGAATACCAACAAGCTTGTTGCCAGTACAAATCCAATAGTAAATAGTAAATTTCTTAACATACCATACAATTTTATGTTAGATTATAAATGCGCTAATAAAAGGCGGTAAATGTAATAATTATTTAAAATACTACCCCAAACAATTTAATTCGTTTATCAAATATATAACCATTCTAAATTAGCCCGAACTCTATTATACGAACCGTTTTAATCAATCGGTAAAGTACAAAAAAGGGTGGCCAAAAACATAATTTCACCGTTTTACAGGGATTGTTTTTTTGGATTCCTTTTTAGACCTCTTCATGCTTTTTTTTGTCGATTTTGACTGATTGTCGTTATGCCGTTTAACGGCCCGTTCATATTGCTTTATTGACTCTTTTTGCTTTTTTTCCCGGTCCCTTTCGATTTTTTTCTGGTTAACACGTACCTCCTGAGGGGTAAACGAACATAACATGGGCAGGAAAACCACTAACCATACATAAAGATATGCCCTTTTTCGAAACATCGATTTCATGTAAGGATCAAAATGGCTGCAATGATACACAAAATTTATATAATAATTCCCGGTTACCACCGTTAAAATTACGAATTTTGTATCATGATGACATCAATTCTCAGAAAATTTGTTAGGGTCTTCCTTATAACAGGAATATTTTCGGTAATGGTCATTTCCTGTAAAAAAGAGACGACTGCAACCCAGATTCCCTATGTCTCTTTCAGTATCAGTCTTAACCCGAACGGGACACAGTACCTTGCCCTCAACGTGGTTAACGGGTGGGAAACGGTTACGGGAGGTTATAACGGGATCCTGGTTTTCAGGAAGTCGATCAACGAATTTGCCGCCTATGAGCGGGCCTGCCCTTATGACCCGCTGGTGAGCGGTGCACAGATCAGGGTTGACAAGTCGGGAATCACCTGTTATTGCCCTGTATGCGGATCAAAATATATTATGAGCGACGGCACCCCTTACTCCGGGCCGTCGCGTTACACCTTAAGAGAATATACCACCTTGTATGATGGATTGATGTTGTACATCTCCAATTAACAAGGTGGTATACCTAAGAAAGCAAAGGGTTGTCTCCCCGTATTAATACCTGTAATGTTCCGGTTTGTAGGGGCCGTCGGCGTCAACGTTCAGATAGGCTGCCTGTTCGGGCGTAAGCCTGGTAAGTTTTACACCAATCTGTTCGAGGTGTAAACGGGCTACCTCTTCATCCAGTTTTTTGGACAGGCGGTAAACGCCCACTTCGTAATTGTTCAGCCAGAGGTCAAGCTGCGCAAGGGTCTGGTTCGTAAACGAGTTCGACATTACAAAGGAGGGATGCCCCGTGGCGCAGCCAAGATTTACCAGCCGGCCTTCGGCAAGGAGGTAGATGGCTTTTCCGTCGGGATAGATATATTTGTCAACCTGCGGTTTGATGTTCACATGTTGGATGCCGGGCCAGTGGATCATCTGGTCAACCTGGATTTCGTTGTCGAAATGGCCGATGTTGCACACGATCGACTGGTCTTTCATTTTAGAAAGATGTTCCGCCGTGATGACATCCTTATTGCCTGTGGTAGTAACATAGATATTGCCTTCGGCAAGGGCATCCTCGATGGTGCTAACTTCAAAACCCTCCATCGCTGCCTGCAGGGCACAGATCGGATCAATCTCCGTCACGATGACGCGGGCACCATACGAACGCATGGAATGGGCGCATCCTTTTCCGACATCGCCATAACCCAGCACCACGACAACCTTACCGGCAATCATCACGTCGGTAGCTCTCTTGATACCATCGGCAAGCGATTCGCGGCAACCGTAGAGATTGTCGAATTTCGACTTGGTCACAGAATCGTTCACATTGATGGCGGGAACCAGCAGGGCACCCTTTTCCTTCATCTGGTAGAGTCGGTGAACACCGGTGGTGGTCTCTTCCGAAACCCCCTTCCATTCGGCCACCGTGTTATGCCACCTTTTTGTATCCTCCACATATGTTTCCCGGAGCTGTTTCATAAAGGCCTTTTCATCGGCGTTGTCAGCTGCGGCTTTAAGGAGTTCCGGATTTTTCTCAATTTCAAAACCCTTATGGATCATCATGGTGGCATCGCCCCCGTCATCCACGATCAGGTTCGGCCCCTTGCCTCCCGGAAAACTCAATGCCATGCCGGTACACCACCAGTATTCGTCGAGCGACTCACCCTTCCATGCATAAACAGGGATTCCTTTGGCGGCAATGGCTGCTGCGGCATGATCCTGGGTGGAGAAGATATTACAGCTGGCCCACCTCACATCGGCGCCCAGTTCAACAAGGGTCTCAATCAAAACCGCCGTCTGGATAGTCATGTGAAGCGACCCGCTGATACGGGCACCCTTCAATGGTTTTTCAACAGAATATTTTCTCCTGACAGCCATCAGGCCCGGCATCTCCTTTTCTGCAATTTCTATCTCTTTACGCCCCCATTCAGCCAGGGCCATATCGGCTACTTTGTACTTAAGATCAGTTGAAAAAGTGATGTTATCCATTGTTTTGGGTGTTATGGTTAATTGGGCGGCAAAAGTACATAAAATTCAAATATGAAGACGGGATAAAATCGTATTTTTGCACGCGGATACCATAAATCAGCTGATCATTATGCCCTTTAGTAAGGAAATTCTTCCATCTCCGGGAATAAGGGCCGGAATATGGCACATCACCGAGAGCGCCGGCGAGCTGCTCTCTCTGGTCCAGCTCACCGATGCCGAAACAACCCGTTACCAGTCGTTCAGGAATGACCTGAGGAAAAGGCAGTGGCTCGCATACCGCGCACTGCTCTGGCAGATGCTGGATCCTGCCTCTCCCGGGATTGCATTTGACCGGCATGGGAAGCCATTCCTGGCCTCGGGAAGCCACTTTATCTCGGTATCCCATGCAGGAGACTATGCCGCTGCCATTTATGCTGAAAAGCGTCCTGTCGGGATCGATATTGAAAAACTGCAACCCCGTGTTGAACGGGTGAAGGAACGGTTCATGCATCCCATGGAACTTGAATCCATCAATTCAGGAAACCGGCTGGAACATCTTTATGTTTACTGGTGCGGCAAGGAGGCTCTCTATAAATTGCACGGCAAACCGGAAGTAGATTTCAGAAATGACATTTTTATTCATCCATTTGATTACCTTTGCAATACAAAACGAATGTGCAGCGCAACCGTCAATATTGACGGTTGCCGCAAGGATTATATTCTCTATTTTGAAAAATTGGGAGACTATATGCTGGTGACGGCATCCTGATTGTCTCTGTTTTTTTTTACTGTTAACTTTGAATGACTGTAATGACAACCAATATATATCAGGCAATTAAATCCCGTGTTCTCGTTCTTGACGGAGCGATGGGCACGATGGTCCAGCGATACAGGCTGGATGAAGCCGCTTTCAGGGGAGAGCGCTTCAGTGAGTTCGGCTACAACCTGAAGGGGAACAACGATCTTCTGGTATTAACGCAGCCCCATGTGATCCGTGAAATCCACGAAGCCTACCTGGAGGTAGGCGCCGATATCATCGAAACCGATACCTTCAACGCCAACAGGATCTCCCTGTCCGACTATCACCTCGAACATCTTGCCTACGAGATCAACCTCGCTGCCGCCCGCCTCGCAAAGGGTGTCGCCAGCGATTATTCCGGGCTCCCCGGCGGCAAACCGCGCTGGGTGGCTGGTTCGATCGGGCCAACCAGTAAGACAGCCTCCATGTCGCCCGATGTGCAGAATCCGGCATTCCGTGCCGTCAGCTTTGACGACCTTTACACAGCCTATCGTGAACAGGCAAAAGGCCTGCTCGACGGCGGCGCCGACCTGTTAATGGTTGAAACCATCTTTGACACGCTGAACGCCAAGGCAGCGCTGGTGGCGGTTTTCGACGAAATCAACGACCGCAGGTCGATCACCCCGGGATTACAGATCCCTGTCATTGCAAGTGTTACCATTTCCGACAATAGCGGCCGCACCCTCTCCGGCCAGACGCTGGAAGCCTTCCTATTCTCGGTCATCCATTTCGACCTTTTTGCCATCGGCCTGAATTGCTCGCTCGGCGCTGCCGAACTGCGTCCCTACCTCGAGGAACTCTCTGCCAAGGCGCCATTTCCCGTCATCACCTATCCTAATGCAGGCCTGCCGAACCAGTTTGGTCAATATGACCAGTCAGCTGTTGAAATGGCAGGGTATATCGGCGACTTTCTCGACAACGGCTTCGTCAATATGGTGGGAGGCTGCTGCGGTACTACGCCTGAACACATCCGTGGCTTCGTCGAGCTAGCCTCCACCGCCAAGGTGCGCCAGGTGCCCGTGCGCGCACATGAACTGAGGCTAAGCGGGCTTGAACCGCTTACGGTTTTCAAAGGCAGCAACTTTATCAATATCGGCGAACGCACGAATGTAAGCGGTTCAAGGAAGTTTGCCAGGCTGATCAAGGAGGAAAAATATGAAGAGGCTCTCTCCGTAGCCCGTCAGCAGGTTGAAAGCGGAGCCCAGGTCATCGACATCAGCATGGATGAGGCGATGCTCGATGCAGAAAAGGCCATGGTTAGCTTTCTCAACATGGTGGCCTCCGATCCTGATGTTGCCCGGGTTCCGATCATGATCGATTCATCAAAATTCTCCGTCATCCTTGCCGGCCTTAAATGTATCCAGGGGAAACCCATTGTCAACTCCATCAGTTTGAAAGAGGGCGAAGAGGCTTTCCGTGAACATGCCGTCATGCTCAGAAAATTCGGTGCCGCCACGGTCATCATGGCATTTGATGAAGACGGACAGGCGACAAACCTCGGACGGAGGATTGTCATTGCCCGCCGCGCTTACCAGATCCTGACCGAAGAGCTGGATTTCCCGCCTGAAGATATCATCTTTGATCCGAACATACTTACCGTTGCCACCGGCATTGAAGAGCATAACAACTATGCCGTTGAATTTCTCCATGCCGTGAAATGGATCAAGGAAAACCTGCCCCACGCCAGTGTCAGCGGCGGGATAAGCAACCTCTCCTTTTCATTCCGCGGCAACGACCCGCTGCGCGAAGCGATGCACTCCGCCTTCCTTTTCCATGCCATCAGGGCAGGCCTCGATATGGGTATTGTAAATGCAGGCGCACTGCCGGTCTACGATGAAATCCCGAAGATGCTGCTGAAACTGGTTGAAGATGTCATCCTCAACCGCCGCAAGGACGGCACGGAACGGCTGCTGGCCTATGCCGACCAGGTAACCGGCTCGGGGAAAAGAGAGGAAACGGAAGCCGAATGGCGTACACTACCCCCCATCGAACGGCTGAGGTATTCACTGGTAAAGGGCAATGCTGAATTTATTGATCCCGACGTCGACGAGGTAATGCCCCTGTTTGATACAGCCCTGAAAATTATAGAGGGTCCGCTGATGGACGGCATGAACCAGGTTGGCGATCTCTTTGGCAGCGGAAAAATGTTCCTGCCACAGGTGGTCAAAAGCGCCCGTGTGATGAAAAAGGCCGTTGCCCGGCTTACCCCGCGGCTGGAAGCGGAGAAGGCCGCGCTGGACGGGCCTCCACGCAACAACGGCAAGGTACTCATGGCCACCGTCAAGGGTGATGTCCATGACATCGGGAAGAATATCGTCGGCGTCGTGCTGGCCTGCAACAACTATGAGGTCATCGACCTGGGGGTCATGATCCCTGCCGACAAGATTCTGGCGGCAGCAAAACAACACAACGTCGATGTTATCGGCCTTAGCGGACTGATCACCCCCTCCCTCGAGGAGATGGTCCATGTGGCCAAAGAGATGGAACGGCTGAGATTCACCCTGCCCCTGATCATCGGAGGCGCCACGACATCGGAAATTCATACGGCCGTAAAGATCGACCCCTTTTATAGTCACCCGGTCATCCATGTCAAAGATGCCTCCAAGGCGGTGGGCGTTGTATCGAACCTCCTCTCGGCAGAGGTTAAACCGGAGTTTACCGCGAATATCAGGCAAAAATATGAGCATATCCGCAATACCTATGATACCAGGGCAGATCACACCTATATCCCATTGAGTGAAGCCCGCAGCAATAAACTGAAAGCCGACTGGGCCGATTACCATATATATATACCTCAGTTTACAGGCAACAGAATATTCCTTGAATTTCCGCTGGATGAGATTCTGCCCTATATCGACTGGACCTTCTTCTTCCATGCCTGGAAAATGAACGGAAAGTACCCGGCCATCCTCTCGGATCCAATAAAGGGGAAAGAGGCGACCAAACTCTTCAACGATGCGCAGGAAATGCTGAAGGAGATCACCGGAAAAAAAATGCTGACGGCGCACGGTGTCGCAGGTTTTTACCCTTGTAATGCGGTGGGCGACGATGTGGAGGTTTATACCGATGAGTCCCGATCGCAGGTGCTTACAACCTTCCGGTTTTTGCGTAACCAGCAACAAAAGGAGCCCGGCCAGCCAAACCTTTGCCTGGCCGATTATATTGCGCCGAAGGAATCGGGAAAAGTCGATTACATGGGCGGTTTTGCCGTCACGGCCGGCATCGGTGCCGATGAATGTGCAGCCCTGTATGAAAAAGAGCTGGATGATTACAGGGCCATTCTGCTGAAGATCCTGGCCGACCGGTTGGCGGAAGCTTTCGCAGAGCTGCTGCATCACCGGGTACGTACGGAATTCTGGGGTTATGCAAAGGATGAACAACTCGATATCTACTCCATGATCCGCGAAGAATACCAGGGCATCAGGCCTGCGCCCGGCTACCCGGCATGTCCCGAACATTCAGAGAAACGCACCCTTTTCGATTTGCTGGATGCCGGAAAGCAAACGGGCATTCAGCTTACCGAGAACTTTGCCATGTACCCCGGCGCATCGGTCAGCGGATACTATTTTTCACACCCGCTGTCGCAGTACTTCAACCTCGGGCGCATCAGCAAAGACCAGGTGATCGATTATGCAGTGCGGAAAAATTTCAGCCGGGAAGAGACAGAAAAATTATTGAATACTAACCTTAATTATTAGCGCGACGAGCGCACACCCTGCCCCTTAAGGCCGGGCAACAGGGAAAAACCCATCATGATATGAAAGTTATAGACCTGATCAATGCATCCGACAGAACACTTTTTTCATTCGAGCTACTGCCCCCGTTACGGGGACACAATATCAACAGCATCTACAGGACCATCGACCCGTTGATGGAATTCAACCCCTCGTTTATCAATGTAACCTATCACCAGGAGGAGGTCGTTTACAAAAAACGTGAAAACGGGCTGCTGGAGAAAAAAACCATCCGGAAACGCCCCGGAACCGTGGCCATCTCCGCCGCCATCAAATACAAATATCCTTCGGTCGAGGTGGTCCCCCATATCATTTGCGGCGGGTTCACCAAGGAGGAGACCGAATATGCCCTCATCGACTTCCATTACCTGGGCATCGACAATATCCTTGCCCTGCGCGGCGATGCCCCGAAAAACCAGCGTACCTTCACCCCCGAAAAAAACGGACATCCCTATGCAAGTTCACTGGTGGCCCAGATCACCGATATGAACAAGGGGAAATACCTGGATGATGAACTGCAGAACACCTTCAATACCAACTTCTGTGTTGGAGTGGCGGGTTATCCCGAAAAACATATCGAATCGCCCAACCTGGCCTATGATATGAAATTCCTGAAGGAAAAGGTCGATGCCGGCGCCGAATATATCATTACCCAGATGTTTTTTGATAACCGGAAATATTTCGATTTCGTCGATGCCTGCCGCAAAGAGGGAATCACAGTGCCCGTTATCCCGGGGCTGAAATCCATCTGTACCTTAAAGGAGATCACCGTTCTTCCGCAGGTTTTCAACATCGACATACCGGATGACCTGGTCAAAGAGGTGATGAAATGCAAATCAAACGAAGAGGTTTTTAAGGCCGGAATTGAATGGAGTATCAAACAATCCCGCGAACTGATCAGTTTCGGGGTTCCCGTGCTGCATTACTTTTCGGTGGGTATTTCCGAGAACATCTGTCAGATAGCCAAAGCTGTGTTTTAATCAATTTTCATGAACATTTACCAGAACATCCTGAATGATAAAGCTTCAGGCAAGAAGAACTTTGCAGTTCTGATCGACCCGGATAAATATACGCCTGAATCGCTGGCCTGCGTGGTCAACCTGTCGGTGGAGTCGGGCGTGGATTATTTTTTACTGGGAGGAAGTCTGCTGATGACCGACAACCATGCCGCGATCATATCCTTTATCCGTGAACAATCGGGGATCCCCGTGATCCTGTTTCCCGGGAACAATCTGCAACTGAACAATGATGCCGAGGGGATCCTGCTGCTGTCCCTGATCTCGGGTCGGAACCCGGAAATGCTGATCGGACGCCATGTGATCTCTGCCCCCTTCCTGAAGGCGAGCAACCTGGAGATAATCTCCACCGGCTATATGCTGATCGAAAGCGGTTTTAGCACCGCCGTGAACTATATGAGCAATACCACCCCGATCCCCGCCTCAAAGGACGATATTGCCGTATGCACCGCCCTGGCCGGAGAGATGCTCGGCATGAAACTTATCTATATGGATGCAGGCAGCGGTGCCCAAAAACCGGTACCCGCCTCCATGATACGCAGTGTACAGGATTCCATCTTGCTCCCCCTGATCATCGGCGGCGGCATCACCACCGCCCTGCTTGCCGAAGCGGCTTACAAAGCCGGGGCCGACATGGTGGTGGTCGGGAATGCCATTGAAAAAGATCCAGGCCTCATTACGGCCATGACCGCCGTACGCGATGCCTGTCGTAAAAACCCGACCATTAATTCGTAACAACCATAGGAGTTCCTTCTAACTTCATTAATCACAATTCATTTTCCGATATTCATTATTCTTTTCCCCATGAAAAAATTCTTTTCCCTCTTTCTGCTCTCAACCCTTATCCCGATAGGGATCTTTGCACAAACAAGGATGCTTACCATTGACGAAGCTACCGGCATGAACCCGAAGCTGAGTCCCGCAACCCTCAGCCAGCTGCAATGGCTCCCCGCAACAGGCCAGTTTGTATTCGTCGTAAAAAACTGTCTTGTAAGAGGGTCGGCACAAACATCGGTACGCGACACCCTGGTTCGTTTAACCGATATGAACCTGCTGCTGCGGATCGGCAAGCAGGATACCCTCAAACGGTTTCCCTCTGTTACCTTCACCTCGGCCGACGATTTCTATTTTACCACCGCGAATAAATTGTTTCTCTGTGAAATCATGAAAAACACGGTGAGCCTGGTCAATTCGTGGCCCGAGAAATCCGAGAACCAGGACATTGAAAAAATTACAAAACGGGTTGCTTATACCCGCGACAACAACCTCTACCTGGCGACCGACGGAAAAGAGACAGCCATCACGGCCGAAAAAAATCCGGGCATCCTGTATGGCTCAAACAGGGTGCACCGCAACGAGTTCGGGATCGAAAAGGGTACCTTCTGGTCACCAAATGGCAACAGCCTTGCCTTTTACAGGATGGATGAAACCATGGTCGCCGAATACCCCCTGGTTGATATATCCTCCAGGATTGCGACGGTAAACCCGACGAAATACCCGATGGCCGGCATGACCAGCCATAAGGTAATGGTGGGCGTTTATTCCGTGAAACAGGGGACGGTCATATATCTTCAGTCAGATTCCTCGGGAATAACCATTCCGCTACACCGCACCGAATACCTGACCAACGTCACCTGGAGCCCTGATGAGAAGTATATCTTTATTGCCGGCCTTAACCGGGATCAGAACTTCATGCAACTGAACATGTTTGATGCACAAACCGGCCGCTTTGTGAAAACCCTTTTTGAAGAAAAAAACGAAGCCTACGTTGAACCCCTGCACGGCCCTATATTTCTGAATTCAGATCCAACCCGGTTCATCTGGGAAAGCCGCCGCGACGGATTCAACCACCTTTATCTTTATGATATCCGTGGAAACCTTGTTAAACAGCTTACAAACGGCCCGTGGGAAATCACCCAGTTCCTGAAAACTGACCAGACAGGAACCACGGCATTTTTCATGTGCAACAAGGATAATCCCATCGATAACCAGCTTTATAAGGTAGAATTGAAAAAAGGCAAAATGACACCGGTGACCACCGTAAGCGGCACCCATACCACCAAGGTATCCGACAACGGGCAGTTCATCCTTGACAGCTACAGCAATCCCGCCATTGCCCGTCAGATCGAGCTGCTGGATGAAAACGGGAAATCACTGCAAATGCTGCTGGCCAGTGAGAATCCTTTAAAGGATTACAAACTTGGCGCTACTTCGCTCTTTGCGCTGAAAAATGAAAACAATACCGACTTATACTGCCGGATGATCAAACCCGTGGACTTTAACCCCGAAAAAAAATACCCGGTGGTCATATACGTTTACGGAGGTCCGCATTCACAGCTGGTTACCGATTCATGGCTGGGTGGCGGCGGACTTTTCCTGAATTACCTTGCCAGTCTCGGTTATGTTGTGTTCACACTCGATAACCGGGGAACCTCGAACCGCGGGCTGGAATTCGAACAGGCTGTTTTCCGTAACCTGGGAAATAAGGAGGTAAGCGATCAGATGGTCGGGGTCAGGTACCTGAAATCGCTCCCCTTCGTCGATTCCACGCGTATCGGCATCAATGGCTGGAGCTATGGAGGGTTTATGACCCTTTCGATGTTCCTCAAATCACCGGGAACCTTTAAGGTGGCTGTTTGCGGCGGACCTGTCACAGACTGGAAATATTACGAGGTGATGTACGGGGAACGCTACATGGACACGCCCGAAAGCAACCCGGAGGGATACAAAAACGCCTGCCTGCTGAATTATATCAAAAACCTTAAGGGAAAGCTGCTGATCATCCACGATGACCAGGATAATACCGTGGTTCCCCAAAACTCTCTCACCTTCCTTAAAAAGTGCGTCGATGAAGGCAAACCTGTCGATTTTTTCTTTTATCCCGGGCATGAACACAATGTCAGGGGAAAAGACAGGGTACACCTGAATCAGAAGATGACGCAATACTTTCTGGATTACCTTTAGAATGCAGGAATTCGGGAATGCAAACAATGCAGGCAAATTGGGCAATGTTGGGAAATCGTGCGGGGGGAGGGATAAAATGCCGAATTGGACTTACCGTCACTGAAGCCTGAGGTCCAGGCATTCTGTCTGGGAAAACAACCACATACTATTGATTTTTAGTTTGTTAGATTTTTGTCGACGATTTTCCGGTGTTCGTCGGGTTTAACCATCTGCTTATCGATTATTTTAAACTAAGTCTAAATAAAGACTGTATCTTTGCATTCAATAAATTAATAATCAACACTTTGTTAAATAATTGTTAAATGATCCTCCGGATGTAACGTTTAAAATGAAGAAACGTCTTATCACCATAAAAGCAAAATCATCATCCGGAAATAAATGAAAAATACCCACAAAATGAAAACAATGAAAACTATATATGTACTTGCTGCTTTTCTCGGAATGCCTTTCAGCACAATTTACGCAGCAGGATTTTTGAGTGAAGCCCCGGCATCCTTAAACAGTAAAACCAGTTATACCACTTCTGTTACAATTTCGCCGGTAACCCCGTCAGTTGCAACTTTTGAAGAAATTACCCTCTCGGATGCCACGATGCCGGAATCAACCGGTTTAATCCCGGGAACCCCTTCCGAAGCCGATTTTAACGACGAAGCGCCCTCAGCCGCGGTTAGCACGGCGATGCTTGCGCCTGTCACCCCCAAAGAGGCCGACTTTGAAGAGGTGAATGACATTAACGGCTGTATCTCAGCGATCGAGCTGGCACCGGTTACCCCCGCATGTGCCGAATTCGAAGAGCAACGTTAACCTCAACATATATTCCTTACCTTTATCAGTAATTGGAAAGAGGCCAGAACTTCGGCCTCTTTTGTCATTTATACAGGTTTAACGGCATAACGGGCTATTCGTGGTAGAATTCACGAAGTGCGCCAAAGTAACTTGAATTCCATCCATCCACGAAATCGTCGAATTCCTCGTCAGGAATATTGGTATGGAATAATTCAACGGAGGTACCGGTTCCCTTTTCATGCAGGATGATCTTCACGATCGATTCCTCCTCCTGTTCGCCAAAATACCATTGCTGAACGATGGACTTGTCTTTCTCAAACGAGATGTTTCTCCCGACAATACTGCCATCCCAGAGTGAAAACTCCGAGTCCGGCACTGTTGACATTTCCGCCGGTTCGCCGGTCCAAAGCTGCAATGTAACCGGGTTGGTCAGGGCGTTGAATACATCTTCCGGCGGTGCCGGGAGATAATAGTATTTTTTAAATTCTTTCATAACAGTCGGTTAAAATGTTTATAGTCACGATTTACGATCAGGATTCCCCCTTCCTTCTCTGCACTTCCTAACCGGGCACAAGAGGTAAATCCGCGATAAAGATAATGGATTTTCCATCAACCGTAGTGCCGGAAGGATTGACTTCACCACCAGGCCGGCTATTTTTTTGCGCGACCCGGGCAGTGTATCAGCAAATAAGGATTACTACCGGCCGGCAAGCAACATCCGGTTGGATTGTACGTTGTCAGGGTACATAGTAATTCTTCCTATCTTTGTACCAGGATAAAGTCTTCATTTCAGTTTCCGAAAAAATAGCTGAAAATCCTGCAATCCGGCCAATATCCAACGCTAAAACATGTCCTACTGGTTATGAAAACCAATCTATTTTATCTCATTTTCGCGGCTGTCATTCTATTTACTTTTAGTTCCTGCACGGGAACCAAAAAGAAAAATGAGGGCAAAGATGCCAATTCCACTGTATCCTTCATTGAGGGATATATCGTCAGGCCTTCGGTCATTGACGAAACGATCCTCATCTCAGGCACCCTGAGGGCTTTCGAAGAAACTGTCCTGATGCCTGAAGTTTCGGGCCGGGTCGTCGGGTTAAACCTGCCGGAGGGCCAGTTTGTTAAAAAAGGAACCCTGCTGGTAAAGATTTTTGACGGGGAGCTGCAATCGCAGCTGAAAAAGGCACAAACCCAGCTCGAGATAGCCGGGCAGACGCTTACCCGGCAGACCGAACTGCTGAAGGTTGACGGTATCAGCCAGCAGGAATACGATCAGACGCGGCTGCAGGTCAACTCCATTAAGGATGATATCGAACTGCTGAAGGTACAGATCAGCAAAACTGAAATCCTGGCCCCTTACGACGGGGTAATCGGGTTGCGGAACCTCAGTCCCGGCGCCCAGATCACTCCTGCAACAGCGGTTGCCACCATCCGCGAAAGCGACAGGCTGAAGCTTGATTTCGCCGTCCCGGGAAAATACAGCCAGATGATCCATCCGGGAACTAAGGTGAAATTTTCGGTTGAAGGCGATGATAAAAAATTCGACGCCCAGGTGCTGGCCACCGAAGAGGGCATCGAGCTGAACACCCGTAACCTGAAGGCCAGGGCCGTTGTCGATATCCATAACCCCTCCCTCGTGCCGGGCGCCTACGCCAACGTAGAGCTGCGGCTGAACGAAGATCACAACGCCCTGATGATCCCCACCCAGTCGATCATTCTCCAGGAAAGGAATAAACAGGTGATCGTCTGCAAAAACGGAAAGGCGGTCTTTACCAAAATCAAAACCGGTATCCGGAAAGCCTCGGATATCATGGTTACCGAAGGACTCAGCGAGGGCGATACCATTGTCACTACCGGCGTGCTGTTTATCAAAAACGGGATAGATCTCAAATTCGCCAAAGTCAAATAAAGAAAGTCATGTCTATTTCCGATTTTGCAATCAAACGTCCGGTGGCCTCGATCGTCATGAGCCTGATCATCGTGCTCTTTGGCGTGGTAGGATTTTCCTTCCTGGGAGTGCGTCTCTATCCTGCCATCGACCCGCCGGTAATCACGGTCCAGACTACCTACACAGGGGCCAATGCCGATATCGTGGAGTCGCAGATTACCGAGCCTCTCGAAAAGGCCATCAACGGGATCGAGGGGGTACGTTCCATCTCATCCTCCTCCTCCACGGGCAGCAGCAATATTACGGTAGAATTCAATGTCGGCGCCGACCTGGAAAAGGCTGCCAACGATGTCCGCGACAAGACCAGCCAGGCCAGCCGCCTGCTGCCCCAGGACATCGATGCTCCTCCGGTAGTGACCAAGGCCGATGCCAACAGCGACCCCAATATTACGCTTTCGGTACAGAGTACGACCATGAGCGCCACCGAGCTCAGTGAATATGCCGAGAATGTATTACAGGAGAAATTACAAACCATTCCCGGCGTCAGCGCAGTAGCCCTATATGGTCAGAAACGGCCCTCCATGCGGCTTTGGCTAAACCCTAAAAAAATGGCTGCCTTTAACCTTACGGCCGAAGATGTCAATGTTGCGCTGCAGCGCGAAAATGTAGAGCTTCCCGGAGGCAAGGTAAGGGGAAAATCAACCGAACTCATTGTAAAGACCTTTGGACGGCTTACCACGGAGGAGGATTTCAACAACATGATCATCCGCCAGTCCAACGACCAGGTGATCCGCCTGATGGATATCGGAGAGGCGGTGCTGGGACCTGAAAATGAGGAAACCAGCGTGAAACTGAACGGGGCAGACGGGATTTCCCTGGCCCTGATACCTCTTCCCGGGGCCAACGACATCGCCATTGCCGATGAATTTTACAAACGGTTTGCCGAGATCCAGAAAACAATGCCTCCCGGTTTGAAGATCTATATCGGGTACGACAAGACAAAGTTTGTACGGCAGTCGGTCACCGATGTTGCTGAAACCCTTGCCCTTGCCGTCTCCCTGGTGGTGCTGATTGTATTCCTCTTTTTCCGCAATACGGTCATCGCCCTGCGTCCCCTCATCGACATCCCGGTTTCCCTGATCGGTTCCTTCTTTATCATGTATATCTCCGGGTTCTCGGTTAACGTGCTTACCCTGCTGGCCATCGTGCTGGCTACGGGCCTGGTGGTCGACGACGGCATCGTGGTGACGGAGAACATCTATAAAAAGATCGAGGAGGGGATGGACAAATACCGGGCCGCCTTTGCCGGCACACGTGAAATCCTGTTTGCCGTCATCTCGACCTCGCTGACACTCGCAGTAGTCTTTATTCCGGTTATCTTCCTGCAGGGCTTTACCGGCAGGTTATTCCGCGAATTCGGCATTGTCCTGGCCGGAGCGGTACTGATTTCAGCCTTCGTCTCCTTAACGCTCACGCCTGTTTTAAATGTAAAGATGGGCCGTGCCGATATCAAATCCCTGAAGTTTTACCAGATGACCGAACCTTTTTTTGTAGGCCTCGACAAGGGATACCGCCGCTGGCTCGGCGCATTTATCAAACGCCGCTGGATTGCTCCCGCCATTATCATCAGTTGCCTCGTGGTTATGGTGGTCCTTTTCAAAGTATTAAAGTCGGAACTTGCACCGCTGGAGGACCACAGTATCATCCGTACATCGATCACGGCACCTGAAGGGACCGATTTCGACAATATGGTAACCCTGGTCAACCGTATCGGGGATGAGATCAGGGATAGCATCCCTGAAGCCAGGCTGGTGTTTGCGCGGGCCGGCTCGGGGTTTGGCGGCAATACCGCCACCAATACCGGGGGACTCAACATTTTCCTGAAAGAGCCCAACGAACGCAAGGCTACCCAGCAGCAGGTATATGACAGGCTCGTCAAACTATACAAAAAATACCCGGAAGCACGCATCATACCCAACCAGGAGCAGACTATCTCCACCTCCCTCTCGGCAGGATCGCAGCTGCCGGTGCAGTTTGTGATCCAGAACCTTGAATTCAGCAAGCTGCAGAAGGCCGTTCCCCGGTTTCTGGAGGAGGCGCGGAAAGACCCCGCCTTCGGAAATGTCGATGTGAATCTCAAATTCAACAAGCCGGAGATCAACATCCTGGTCGACAGGATGAAAGCCACCGATATGGGGGTCAATGCCATCGACATCGCCAACACGCTCCAGTTTGCCCTGAGTGGCAAACGGTATGGCTATTTCCTGAGGGATCAGAAACAGTACTTTGTCATCGGCCAGTTCGACCGCGAAAACCGCAATAAACCCTCCGACATTGCCTCTATGTACGTCAGGAGCAACACCGGCGACCTGGTCCAGCTCGACAACCTGGTGAAAATGGCCGAAAGCAGCGAGCCCCCTACCCTGTACCATTTCAACCGTTTTAAATCGGCGACTATTTCAGCATCGCTGGCTAAGGGAAAAACCCTTGGAGAGGGAATCACCGCCATGAACCGGATCTCAAAGGGGGTACTCGACGACACCTTCCATACCGACCTGCTGGGCCCCTCACGCGACTTTGTCGAAAGCGGCTCCAATACCTCTTTCGCCCTGCTGCTGGCCCTGTTGCTCATCTACCTTATCCTGGCCGCACAGTTCGAGAGTTTTGTCGATCCCTTCATTATCATGTTTACGGTCCCCCTGGCCATTACCGGGGCCTTGCTTTCACTCTTCATCTTTGGAAGCACCCTCAACATCTTTTCGGAGATCGGGATCATCATGCTCATCGGGCTTGTGACCAAGAACGGCATCCTGATCGTGGAATTCGCCAACCAGAAGCGCCGCCTGGGTGTTCCCAAAACAGAGGCAGCCTTTGAGGCGGCAGCCGCCCGTTTGCGTCCAATCCTGATGACCTCCCTGGCTACCATGTTCGGCGCACTGCCCATCGCCCTCGCCCTGGGCGCCGGCGCACAGAGCCGCACACCGCTCGGCATCGTCGTGGTTGGCGGATTGCTCTTCTCGCTGATTCTTACCCTTTTCGTTATTCCGGTCATGTACATCATGATGGCCGGCAATAAAGAGGTGGTTCCTGATTATTCGCAACATGATGAATAAATCCATGAAAACAAAACTTCTCATTTTCTTCGTATTGCTCATGTGGCTGCAAACCTCCTTTGCCCAGGATGCAAAATATCTCACGGTTGAAGAGGCTATCAGCATCGCCATGAAGAACAACTTCGACCTGATGGTGGCCCGTAACACGGCCGACATTGCCCGTACCAACAACACGGCGGGAAATGCCGGTATGCTTCCGGGATTGGCCCTCAATGGCAGCGATAACTACTCGCTGAACAATGTGAACCAGAAATTGTCGACAGGCACCATCCTCGAAAAGACCAATGGCTATTCCAACACCCTCAATGCCGCCATGGCGTTAAACTGGACCCTGTTTGACGGGACCAAAATGTTCGTAACCAGGAAAAAACTCGGGGAGATCGAAAAACTCGGGGAGATACAGTTCCGCGATCTGGTCCAGCAATCGATGTACAGTGTCATCGTGGCCTATTTCAACGTGGTAAGTCAGAAACAGCAGCTACAGTCGATCAAGGAGGTCATGGCCTACAACGTGGAACGTGTCAAGATCCTGCAGAAGAGCTTTGATGCGGGACTGGGCCGCAAAACCGATCTGCTCCAGGCCAAAATCGACCTCAATGTCAACCGGGAGCTGGAGATCAACCAGCAAACCGTCATCAAAACCAGCAAGCACTCCCTGAACCAGCTTCTCAGCCGCGATCCCCAGACCCTCTTTGAAGTTGGCGATTCCATCCCGCTGAACTATTCGCCCGATGCAAAAGATTTGCTTCAAAAGCTCTACACGCAGAATACCGGCGTGCTTGCTTCCCAGAAACAGGCTGATATCGCCCATTTAACCCTGGGAGAGATCAAAACGTCATACATGCCCCGTCTGAATTTCAATGCGGCTTACAACTTCCTGCAAAACGACAACAACGCGTCAACAATCCTGTCGAACCGTACCTACGGTCCGCAGGTCGGGGGCAGCCTGACCATCCCCATCTACCAGGCCGGCAATGTTTCCCGCCAGGTAAAAACGGCCAGGCTGGAGGAAACCTCTGCCCGACTGGGTCTTGAAAGCATCAAACTGAAGGTCAATACTGAACTGCAGAGCGCCCTGACCGATTTTGACGATCAGCAGCAACTGCTGAAGTTCGAAAAGGAAAACTACCTCCTTGCAAAGGAAAACCTGAACATCTCTTTGGAACGTCTCCGCCTGGGTCAGACCACCGCACTGGAGGTCAAACAGGCTTCGGAAAGCTTTGGCAACTGCCTGGGCCGGCTTGTCGCCTTCCAGTATAACCTGAAGGTTGCAGAAACCAGGCTGAAACAGCTTGTTGCCGGCTTATAATCCCCCCGGAACTATAGTTTAATGATCTTCCCGACAAGTATGGTTTTCTCACCGGAGATCCTTGCATAGTAGACACCGCCCGGCAAACGGGAAATATCCACCACGGTTTTCGGACAAACCATCCTGGTTCTGATCAATTCGCGGCCATTCATGTTCATGATGGAGAGGTTGTTCCCCGAAGAGCATCCCTGACCTTCAAAATTAATTTCTGAGGCGGAAGGATTCGGATAGATACTTAACCCGGTATTTGAAGAGATGGTTCCTGCGGAGTTTAAAAGGCAGGCCTCCTCTACCTCTTCGGTACTGTTGCACCCCGCTGCATTATTGGCAATATATACATTTCCGGCCGGGGCCGAAAGAAAATCACAAACGCTTTGTACCTCGCATTGCGATAAAATGTCATTGTTGTAAATCAACAAACCCGTCATCGCTTCTGTCATTATATTCTCAATCCCGGCGAGGCTGGGAAGGAGGCTGTTGTATCCGATCTCCAGGTTTCCGCCGAGAGAGTTCACATTGGAAAGCGCCGCCAGGCTCGTAAGGGCCGTATTGCCCACGCCCCCCAGGTGACCCTGCCCCCCGATGATCAGGCTCCCGCCAATGGAGGTCAACCCTTCGAGACCCGTCAGGCTGACCAATGTGTTATTGGCAAAAATCTCAACAAGGTCGCCCACGGAGGTAATGTTGTTCAATCCCGTCAGGTTCAGCAGGGCCGGGTTGTTGTCAATCCAGAGCATCCCGCTGATGGAGGAGATGCCCGACAATCCTGAAAGACTTGCAAGAACCGGGTTGTTCGTGATGGTGACATTCCCACCCAGGCTGGTCAGATTATCCAGACCCGAAAGGCTCAGCAGCGAAAAATTCTGTCCGATATAGAGTTCCCCGCCAACGGAGGTAATGTTATTCAGTCCGGTTAATCCCGGCAGGAGCTGGTTGCAAATGACCTGCAGATTTCCCCCTATGGAAGTTATCACATTCAGACCACTGAGATTGCTGAGATTATAACCGTTAATGACCAAATCCCCTCCGATTTGCGTACAGTTGGGGTAGGTCGTTCTGAAACTGTTTACCTGGGCCTGCGTTGTAAAGGTGATCCCCTCCGGCAAACAAGGTTGTGTATTTGCACTGTTCAATAAACACAATCCGAACACCAAAATAATTAACTTTTTCATACCCTTGATTTTTATGATGCCGATCCGATACCGGATCCGTTTAACCATATCCTGGCCATTCAAGGGATCACTGCCTGTGGGAGAAACAATCGGCAGTAAAGGGGCGGGAGAAGAAACAGGAACCGTCAAAGGCATTAACCCCTTTTATCCCGTAAATATACCCATTCCGCAGCTGAAAACCAAGCATTCAGGCCGATTTTTCTTTCCCCGGCGACCGGGTATTCAAGGGTAAGAAATGAATAAACAGAATGACTTATCTTTGCAAACACCGGTTGCCGGTTTGCGGGTAGTCCCGGGTTCAAAAAGGAAAATGAAATGGCCATAACCTTAACGCCCATCGCCATGGTCCGGAATTCCCGGACAACACTGACGGATGATTTCTGGGAAGAAATTGTTTCAGAAATCATTCTGAATGAGGACATTCCCACAGAAGCATTTGATGAGATCTGCTGTTTTTCGCACCTGGAGATCATCTGCTATTTCGACAGGGTAAACCCCGCTGACATTGTTTTTTCCGGAAGACCCCGGGGAAATCCAGCCTATCCAGCATCCGGCATTTTCAGCCAGCGCAGGAAAGACAGGCCAAACGCAATCGGGTTAAGCACCGTTGAACTCATTGAACATTCGGGGCGCATGATCAAAGTCAGGTATCTTGATGCCATCGACGGCACACCAGTACTCGACATCAAACCTGTGTTCAGGGAATTTCAGCCCAAAGGGGAGATAAAACAACCGGTTTGGGTCGCCGACCTGATGAAACATTACTGGAAATAAGCTATGACCGTAAAAGAACATGAGGACCAGCATCCCGGGGATCTATATTCCTGGATGTCGGGTATGACCAGGATCATCGCCCGAAAATAGAAAAAGCCGCCCGAAGGCAGCTTTTCTTTTTGACCGGGAAATATATCGGGTTATTCAAAGTCGGCCTCATCCGTAATAATCGGAGCAAGCCCGATCGTATCAGGTGAAAAGGTTCCTGCTACATCCTCAAAATCTGCATCGGCTGGGGTTCCGGGAGCAAGGTCCGTCACCGACAATGTTTCTGTTATCGTTTCCTCAAAAGTTGCCTCAACAGGAACAACAGGCCCGCTGACAACAACTTCCATTACCGGGATGAACTCTTCGAACGTTGCTTCGGCCGGGGTGACCGGGGCAAACAAAATCGTGCTATGTGCACTTGCTGAAGGTGCAGAAGATATTTCATTGCCTGCAAAAAGAACTCCAGCCTGGAGGATGAGAACAGTAACCATTGATAAAACTTTTGCTTTCATATTGCCTTATTGTTTGAAGTTGATGAAACAAAAGTAACCCGGAAACGGCAGCGTGTCCAACCCGAATCGGCTGACCGGGGATGAAACCCGACGAACGGGAGTTGCCGGGCGGTAAACTAAACCGGCAAATAAACCAGAATGATGAAAATAAACCGTATCTTGTACCACTCCATAGAATTTATGGAATCATTAATTTTCGAACTATGAAAAAAGAGACCCTGGAGCACCGGATGATGATGGAAAGTCAGCGATTGAAGATCCCCGATTCAAAACTCCTGTCGGGTTCGACAAAGGATAAATACCCAGTTACTTTTGACGGGGGCAGAACCATTATCTTTATTTCAGATAAGAGCAAGGAGTCGGAAATAAGAAAAAGATATGAATCGCGCATGGGGAACGGGCTGATCAACACAACCCACAAACCCAAATAGGTGAACCACCGGCTGAAAAACCGGGCCGCTAATCTCCTCCGTGCTGCCAGCATTTGCCGTTTGGGCTGCTGGTCATTCTTGTACATTCGGATCCTTTCCCGGTGATGGCTGAGCAGCGCACCGGGAAGGCTCTTCTGTTGCCCTGGTGTTGCGTAACCCGGCCCTGATGGCCCGTACTGTCGGCACGGTTTTGATGATGTGACGTTGCGGTTGCCGACCAGTGCCACATTGACAAATCGACTGTACCCTCAAAATTCCGCTGCTCCTCTTCCGCCATTCTGTAAAAGAAGTTCATTCCTGTCAGATTCTCAACACTGTCGATCGTTACCACGTAATGCTGCAAGGGTTCCTGCGAGGCTTCATTGGGCATAAGAAATGCAATCCCGTGCGGTGCGGGGCCCCTGTCGTCGAGAATTATCTTGTAAAAGTATGAAGGCACCGTGATTTCATCCGGCCCGATGGTGGGAAGCCCCGGCTTCAGCACGGTTCCTGTTACCACATACACTTCGCCGATATCAGCGGCCCACTGGCGAACCAGTTCTTCCAGCTTTTTCCATATTCCCCTGTTAAAACCCGGTGTCTGCGGCGACATGTTGGAAAGATAAAAAGATTCCTCCATCGTCAGTTGGGAATAGCACATGTCGGCCGATGGTGCCAGATGCCCACGGTCGTAACCGGATCCCCGATAGTCGGCATTTGAAAGAGTACATGACGAGAGCAACGGGTCGGGAACAAAATGGTTGTCGCGGTGCACAACGGGTACCGTTTCTGAGGCAGTGAGTTCATAGGCCACCCAGTCGGCAATATGGTAGGTTTTGTTAAAAGAAAGGGTATAGCCGGCATGAACGACAACTTCATCGTGCGGGCCCGGTTTCGGGAGTTTATTTCCCGGGATGCCTGCATGGGTAAACAGGTTGCCGGAAATAACAAGTACCAGCAACAGGATCGGGAAGAATTTCTTCATGGGCCGTAAAGTTACATGATCAGGTCCAATAAGGAGGATGTTTCGGGAAAAATCTTTTGGCTGATGATGACTGGCTGCGGGTAAAGTGGGATTTCCGTAGAAACGCAGCAAACCTATGTCACGTTACATATTTCACATTTTTGCAGGCATGTGAGATGTGATATATGATACCCGAAATTCCGTCCCCCCCGGGGGGGCACTTGATCCTTGAAGTCAACAAAAAAAAGGACGCCTCAAAAAGTCGTCCTTTTTTTTGTTGAGCCTCTCAGGGGACTTGAACCCCCGACCTGCTAATTACGAATCAGCTGCTCTACCAACTGAGCTAAAGAGGCGGTTTTCCATTCAAAGGAGGCAGAATATGCTCCTGCAACCCGGTGAACAGGGGTGCAAAGATATAAAATTTGCAGATTACCTCCACAAGAATTACGTGCAACAACATCCTCCGATCCGATTTTTCATTTTGCCGGCCGGAAAATCAGGTTTCATTGATGGAGGAGGTGGTGATGGTCAGCGACCACAACCAGATGCAAAGGATGCATGTTGCAAGGAACCCTGTGACGTTCATCCAGACGGGCAGCGAAAATCCTGCAATCAGTACGGGTGCACCTGTTATCAGCCTCGCCAGGTGAAGCAGGGCAACAATCCCGAAGATCGTGCCGGAAACGCGCAATGCAAGCGTTTTTGATTTCATAGGAAGAGGGATTAAGTTTTTTAATACGTGACTGCATATTTCAAAAAACCACCATTATCCGTCATAATACAAAGGAGCCACAATAGTCACTCAGAATTCCTTTGTGAACTTTATGTAAATCATTGTGTGCATCGTGGTTAATTAATAACCTTGATTGTGACAAAAGTGCTCTAATGAAAAACAACCTACCCTAAAACCAGTGCCCGTTATGCCTGAAAATTAATAATTTTCTTCCCGAAGCTGCATGTAGGCTTTGGGATGGAGGCAGGCAGGGCAATTTTCGAGGGCCTTTTCCGATTGGTATACATATCCACAGTTGAGACATTTCCACCAGACCTTGCCCTCTTTCATAAAGACCTTGTCTTCGGAAATGTTCTGCAGCAGCTTTAAATAGCGGCGCTCGTGTTCGGCCTCCACCCTGGAGATCATTTTAAAAGCAGTGGCAATCTCGGTGAAACCCTCCTCTTTTGCTGTTTCGGCAAACTGAGGATAAAGCTCGGTCCACTCCTCGTGCTCGCCCTCTGCCGCAGCTTTCAGGTTCTGAATGGTTGTGCCGATAATCCCGGCAGGATAGGCAGCCGTGATCTCCGTCATGCCGTCTTCCAGGAATTTAAAGAACCTTTTGGCGTGTTCCTTTTCCTGGAGGGAGGTTTCGATGAAAATGTTGGCGATTTGTTCGTATCCCTCTTTTCTCGCAACACTTGCGAAAAATTCATACCGGTTGCGGGCCTGCGATTCGCCGGCAAATGACTTTAACAGGTTTTGTTCGGTCCTGGTACCTTTTAACGATGTTGTCATGATGTTGTATTTATGAGTTTGAAAATAGTTTCCTTGTTAAAATCAACCTCTCCCTGCATCGAAAACCCCTGATTTCATTATGTTTGCTGTTTCCGATCCGCCCTGTCCTTCATCTTCGGTCTCCCGTGTAACAAAAATAATTCAAAAATAAGGTTAATGACACCACCCGAAATATTTTATGGCCGTAAGGATGTACGAGGCCTTTTCCCGGGGGGCCCGGTCGTCAGTGAATATAGCCCAGCATCCGCAGTTCATCTTCATCTTTGACAGTAAATGAGCTGCCATCATGGATCAGGTAGATATGATCGGTTATGGTAAGCAGTTCCCGGTACAAATGATCGGTAATGATGATGCCCTTGTTTGTCTTTATCGTATTGATATATCCCTTCAGCCTCTCAACGTGGACAGGCATCAGGTAGGAAAATGGTTCATCCAGCAATATAAAATCCGCATCAGCGCTCAGTACCAGGCAGGTTTCGATCAACCGTTTCTGTCCGAAGGAGAAATGACGGAACGGTTGGTGAAGGTAATCAGAAAATTCAGGAAACAAGCCTGTGAACCATTTCAGATCGCAGGAAAAAATATCCATCACCGATTTCAGGGTCAACTGTTTCGGGATAAAATCCGACTGGGGAAGAAACCTGATCATCTCAGGGTGTTTATATCTGTTGAGAATCGTCACTCCATCGTACCGCACATTCGAATATTGGGCCGCCAGGGTTCCGTATAGGATCTTCATCAGGCAGGATTTCCCCGACCCGTTTCTGCCGAGGATTCCCGTCACACTGCCGGTTTCAAAGCGCATAAAGATATCCGACAGGACAGTCTTCAGTCCGAATCCAAGCATGACGCTGTCAACCTCGAGTTTGTGACTCATCGCAGGAGGATAATAAGAGGGATTGCCATGCCAGTCAGGGAGAGGGCAAGAAAAAAGACCAGGTAATCCAGGATCAGCGCGGTTCCCCGGAGGGCATTCATGCCAATGCCCAGGTTTTGATAGAAACAGCGCTCATTAGCCCTGGACCAGTCCATATAAAAAACGAGGATGAGGCTGGTTACCGTTTTGATCCAGAAAAGGGGGGCAATGAACCTGAAAATGCCAGCATACACAGCATGTTGCCTGAACTGGTCCATGGCTGAAATAGTTGCCCCCGCACAACAAAACAGGGTAATCAGCATGGCAGGGATCGCGAAACCCCTGTAAAAGATGAAAACTGCCCTCAGAAAAGTCCGGTTTTTCGACCCCATTGGTAATATTCAAGGATATAACAAAGCTAAGCATAAAGCATGTGCCGCCGGAAATTATTTAACCATTTGAAACCTTTTCAATTTCAAAAAACGAAATAATAGTACTTGACCGATCACAATCGTACCAGTAGGAATCCTTTATCCTGTTGTGCATTAAAAGTACCCCTCCTGTGAACCTCCCCTTTGAGAGGAGGTTCATAGGAGGGGGCATTGAACATAAAAATTCCATCAAACAATTTTGCCGGTATGATAACGATTAATCAATTATTTTTAAAAATTCAACAGATCCTCCTCAAACCTGTACCGGTAAATATTAATTTTGGATGGATAAAAAAGGGAGACATCATTGCTCCTGTTTGCTCCCATAACTTACTGTTAAACAATATAATCCGAAACCATGACAAAAACCGATGATGCCTCCCCATGGTTTGCCGACGGATTCAACTGTTCGCAGTCTGTATTAACCGCCTCTGGCGGGGATTACGGCCTGACCGAAGAGCAGTGTCTCAAACTGGGATGTTCTTTCGGCGGGGGGATTGCCCGCAAGCAGCTGACCTGCGGCGCTGTAGCCGGCGACATGGAAAAGATCCGGCAGTTTGGCCTGTTTCAAAAAAATCGCCCCCGTTACGTAGCGGATGCCGATGAACTGACGGAGGCCATCCTCACGCGCAAAACAACCGTTTAATTTTCATCATTTATCATGAGCCCTGTGATTACGCCTGCTGAAACCAACCCGCTAACGATTAGCGGAACGAATGTCACCATCATGGTTGCCGACCTTGACCGGTCCATCCGGTTTTACGAATCGGTAGGACTGACCCTGAAACAGCGCTGGGAAAACCATTATGCCATGGTGGAAACGACGGGGGTCACCCTTGGGCTGCATCCCTGCGACGAAAAAGATTTGAATTCCGGAACCGTTACCATTGGCTTTATGGCCGGTTCAGTTGATGAAGCTAGGAGGCTGCTTGAATTGAACAAGGTCGTTTACAGGGAAGAGGAGGGGAAATCGGGACATTACCTCCATTTCACCGACCCGGACGGCACCGGTTTATATTTTGTAGAACCAAAATGGGAATAACCGCCTGGCATTGAAAACAGACATTCCATCGGTCCTGATCGCCCCGTGTGGCATGAATTGCGGCATCTGCAAAGCCTATCTGAGGTACCGGAACAAGTGTGCCGGCTGCAACATGGAATCCCCCTTTAAGCCCAGGCATTGCCTGGTTTGCAGCATAAAACTGTGCCCTGAAAGAGGGGAGTCCCCATTTTGTTACGCCTGTAAGAAATATCCCTGCGACAGGCTCCGCCACCTCGACAAGCGATATCAAACCAAATATTCCATGAGCATGGTTGAGAACCTGAACACTATCAGGGATTCAGGTTTGGGAAAGTTCATGGAAACCGAAAACAGCCGCTGGGTCTGCCCCGTTTGCGGAAACCCGGTTTGTGTCCATGATAAAAGATGCTATCATTGCGAACGATCGCCTGCCAAGGACTAATCCCTCAACCCTGCTGTCATTTTTCCCCTGGACTGAAGATAAAAATATTATGGCTTTTTTAGGTCAGCTATTGGTATTTTGTCCGTAACAAATTATATTTGTGTCGGGTATTCACGTTGCATACCCATGTTGAATCCGGGGGAAACTGCGCATCTTTTCGTTTCAGAAGTTATTAAAAACGCAAAAACCATTGTCCTATGAAAAAATGTATTTTCGTTTGCATTTGTTTTTTGATGATCCTTCACGGATTCAGCCAGACAGGGTCCTTTACCCTTACCTTTGTTGGGGTGGATGCCCTTACGCAGAACAACATTCCCCTGGAAAGCGTTTATATACAGAATACCACGCTGGGATGCGATACGATCATTTATGGCTCCTCCCCCTCCTTCCAGTTGAAAAATTCGCTGGGGATCCCAGGTCATGGCGCAGCGGGATCACCATCGTTTACCGTGACGCCCCCCTCCCCCAACCCCTTCAACGGCACGACCACCGCGGCGGTCAGGGTAAACAGTGCCGGCCAGCTCAGGCTGACCCTGCGGGATATCCGGGGCACCCTTCTTTCGGAATATAAAGACAACTTCGGCGCCGGACTCTACAAATTCGCCATCACCTCTTCCGCGGGCGGCATCCTGATTCTCACAGTCACCGACGGTACCAGTTCCACGTCGGTCAAACTGGTAAGCAACGGGAGTGCAGACAGTGGTAGTACCATCGTCTGCCTGGGCATGTTCGGCCTGGATGTGAAATCGGTTTCGGCAACTACCTTCTTTTCCTTCCGGCTGGGAGACCAGCTTTTATACAAATCCATCAAGACAGGGTATTACGACAAGATCATCACCGACAACCCGAATCAAAACTCGACCTATACCTTTCAGCTGAATGCAGCTTCAGGGGTTATAGCCAGCTTTACCTACCAGGCAGATGCGGTTAATCCCCTGAAGGTAACCTTCACCAATTATTCACAAAATGCCACCTCCTATCTCTGGAATTTCGGGGATAATTCAGCCACTGTACCCGATGTCAATCCTGTTCATGTTTTCCCGGCTTTTGGCAGCTATACGGTGCAACTCACAGCCACCTCGTCAGCCAGTCTTTCCGATACCTATCATGCCACGGTTGTTCTTGCTGATCCAAATCCTTTCCTGTCAAAGCTCACGGGCACACCCGGAAATCCGAAAACCTGGAAGCTTATCCGCTCCGTCGCCACCGGGCGTTACCCACTTGAATGCGGCCCGTGGGACCACAGCACGAAATGGTGGGCCATGGGATTCAATAATAATGAACTGGCCAACCGGCCCTGCATGCTGAATGATACCTGGACCTTCGGCCGCGATGGTTCCCTGGTATTCGACACCCAGGGAGATTACTGGGCCGAGGGAGGGATCTTCAACCCGGCGAACATCTGTGCAAGCACCTCGACCATGGTGGGGGTAAACGGCGAAAACCTGTCGGCCTGGGGCAGCGGAACCCATACCTTTGCCTTGACCCCGGGGGCCCAGCCAACGCTCACTGCCAGGGGAAACGGGGCCTATGTTGGATTTTACAAACTGGGCAACCAGGCAGAGACCAAGATACCGCTTGATTCGGTAAAGTATAATATTGTCAAGCTTACCGACGGCGATGTTGACACCCTGATCATCGAAGGCCAGTATAAATGGGATCTTACCGATGGCGGATACTGGCGTTTTGTTTTGATGCATTATGATGATCCCTCGCAGGAGCCGCCAATCCCCGGGAACCCGCCGACTGCCGGCTTCACCTATTCCATCAGCGGGCAAACGGTGACTTTTACCAATACCACCACCGGAGGGAATACCTATTTATGGGATTTTGGCGACGGACAGTCCTCTAACGCGCAGAATCCGGTTCATACCTTCGCCGGGGGGCCCTTTACCGTCACCATGACCGCTACCAATCTCAATGGCTCCTCCGTGGCAACCGCTGTAATATTCGTCTCCACCGCCACCATTACCAATGCCCTGCTGCAGGGGGCTGCCTGGAAAGTGCATGTGAGCGACAAATCAGTTTTCGTTGGGTCAGGCCTTGGCAAAAGCGACTGGTGGTCTGTTTCAATTTTCCAGCTAACGATGGGCACCGGAGCCGACGACTGGACCTGTATGCCGGATGATGAATTCCAGTTCAGCACGGGCGGTATTTACTCCTACAAAACAAATGGCAACGCCCGGAACGACGGGTACTTCGGTTCACCCAACGGTTGTTTTTCAGATGCGCAAATCGCGGCCAGTGGCTATGGCGCCAGCTTTGGAACGGCAATCCATTCATATACGCTGACCCCGGCATCCGGAGGCAACCTGCCCACCATCAAACTGACGAACGGTGCGGGACATGCCGCTTTTATAGGCTTCTACAAAGGGTTCAACGGCATTGCAAGCGGGGTTGCCGGCGGTGAGAATACCGACAACGCCCAGCCACCCAATGCCGGTTCGGCGACCAATACCTATACCGTGATGGGATACGCCAATACCGGCACCAAAGAGTATCTTTTTGTTTCGGTTGACATCACCGCTGCTCACGATGGAAGCGCCGCCTGGTCGGCCATCCTGAAACGCTAAAACAAACCGCCATGACCGACCGGGAAATAATCCTGAAAACTATCACCTTTGTCAAATCGGAACTGCAGCATGCCGAGGGAGGGCACGACTGGTGGCATATTGAACGGGTGCTGAACAACGCCCGTACCATTGCCGCGCCGGAACGCGTCGATATCTTCGTAACCGAACTGGGAGCGCTGCTGCACGATATTGCCGATCACAAATTCACCGGCGGTGATGAATCGGTCGGGGTTGAAAAGGCAAGGGTATTCCTGCGGGGGCTGCCGGTCAGTGAAGCGGTCATCAGCCATGTCGTCAGTATCATGACGAACATCTCCTTCAAGGGAGGCAACCATCCACAGCAATTCTTCTCTCCCGAACTGGCGGTGGTGCAGGATGCCGACAGGCTCGATGCCATCGGGGCCATCGGGATTGCCAGGGCCTTTAATTACGGCGGTTTCAGGGGGCGGGAAATGTATAATCCTGCCATCAAACCTGCAACGGGGCTGACCCCGGAGAAGTACCGGCAGAGTACCGCTCCCACCGTAAATCATTTTTATGAAAAGCTTTTCCTGTTAAAGGAGAGAATGAATACGGAAACGGGAAAGAAAATGGCTGAAGAGCGGCACCGTTTCATGGAGCTGTACCTGGAACATTTCTTTAAGGAATGGGAAGGGGTTCAGGAGGATCAGGTAAAATAAACGAGAAAACGCTTCCATTGCCGACAACGCTTTCGATGTGCATCTCACCCAGGTGCTTCTCGATAAACTCCTTGCAGATCATCAGCCCCAGTCCTGAACTCGATTCATGGTCAGTCCCCTTCCTGCTGGTGTTGACATCCAGTTTGAACAGGTTCCCGATCATCTCCCGGTCCATCCCGATACCCGTATCGGTCACGCTGAACCTGACCCCCTGGTTGGGTATCCTGGCGGCCCTGACCGTTACGACCCCGCCCCTGGGGGTAAACTTTACCGCGTTGGTGACAAGGTTCCTGACAATCCCGCCCAGCATGTTTTCATCGGCGAAGATCTCCAGGTTATCAGGAATATCAAGGATCAGCATGATACCCTTTTTGATGGCCGACTCCTGGATCAGCTGCATATTCTCAACAATTACCGGTTTCCCTGTAAAGCTGACAGGGTTGAATGGAGTGATCCCCCTTTGCAGCCTTGACCATTCCAATAAATTCTCAAGCAGGTTGTACAGGTTGGCAGCCGATTTCTGCATCGTCAGCGCAATCGTCTGAATCTCATCAAGCCGCAGCGAGGGCAGATCTTCGACCATCATGCGGGTAAACCCGAGGAAACTGTTGAAGGGGCTGCGTAAATCGTGGGCGATGATGGAGAAGAACTTATCCTTTTCCGCATTGGTCTTCAGCAGCTGTTCGTTTTTCAGTTCCAGCTCCTCTTCCATTCGTTTACGGCTGGTAATATCCCTGGAAATACCGAACGTTCCGATGATCTGCCCTTCGCTGTTGCGCAGGGGCATCTTGGTGACATGGTACCAGTTCACACTTTCATCATTGCGGATGGTGCACTCCTCCTTGTTGACCGACCTGCCCGTCCGGATGATCTCCTGTTCGTCGTTGAACTGCTGGTGGGCACCCTCCCTGACGAAAAAGTCAAAATCCGATTTTCCGACAAGTTGTTTGGGATCGGCAAGGCCGAAGGACTCCACGTGAGCCCTGTTGTTCCTGAAAAACCTGCTTTCAAGATCCTTAAAGTAGATATGGTCCGGAATATTGTTCATCAGGGCCGATAGCAGGTATTGCTCCTCACGGAGCGCCTTTTCGACACTTTTGCTGTCGGTGATATCGCGCAGGACACCGGTCACCCGTAGCGGATTGCCATTTTCATCCCTGATGAGCTCCGCCACCGAATTGATGGTTTTCATGACCAGCCGATCGATCGTGGTTATATCAAACTCGATATCATAGGGCACGTTGTGTTCAACCAGGGAAATCAGTGCATGTGAAACCCGTTCCTTTTCCACTACCCTCCTGAGCAACTGGCCGGTTGTAAAGTGGTTGGTTTCCAGGTCGAGACCAAAAATCTTTTTTCCCTCTTCCGAGCACCAGAAAACCCTCTCGTTCAAATCGTATTCCCAGCTGCCGACACGACCAACTTCCTGTGCTTTTTTATAACGGTCTTCACTTTTCCTGAGCGCCTCTTCGCTGGCTTTCTGCTCCGAAACATCGTGGGCAATGTGGATGGAGCCTGTAATGTTTCCGGCATCATCGAACAGGGGCTTGACGGTAATGGTAAACCAGCCGTTAAGGTTTGAAACAAACATTTCGGCCGCGTGTTCTTTTCCGTCCTGCAACATGATGGGCATGATGCAACCGGCCGAGGGCTGATCCTAATGGTGCATGCATAGGTGACACTTGGTCCCTGTCAGCTGCTCCGGCGTAGTGCCAAGCCGTGTTGCCAGCTCCCGGTTCGCTTTGAGAATATGGTTCTCCCTGTCGAGGATAAAGATCAATCCGGGTGAAACATCAAAGATGTGTTTAAAATCAATTTCTCCAGGTGGCTGGTTTGTCGGGGAATTCATAGTAGTAAATATTTAATCGCCTTGCTGCCGGATCATCGGCACTTCTCCATCCATTTTTACCGGATTGCAGCCTGCATATCTCCCAAATTTAAGGATGTCAAACATATCAGAAGAGAACGGATTAAACGGGTTAATATTTCAGCGGGTGAGGTTGAATCAGGAGCAGGTTGAAGTTGAACCGAGTGTTGGTTACCGGCAATATCGTTTGATCATTTCAAAGGCCTCTTTTACACCCAGTTCTTTTGCTTTGCCCAAGTCCCGGCATCCGCCCGACTTATTCCCCGCCTCGAACGAGGCGATGCCGCGGTTGAACCAGGCATCCCTGAATTTCGGGTTCAGCCTGATGACGCTGGTATAATCTTCGATCGCGCCGGTAAAATCCTTCATCGCACCCTTTGCGTTGCCCCGCAAAAAGAAGGCGCCGGGGTTGGCCGGGTTGAGGGCGATAACCTGGGTAAAGTCGGAGATGGCACCCTTGTAGTCTTTCAGTGAACTTTTCGAAACGCCCCGTGCCTGGTAGGCCCCCTCGTTGGGTTCAAGGTTAATTGATTTTGTAAAATCGGCTACGGCTCCCTTGTCGTCAAACAGGTTGCTTTTGCTGATCCCCCGGTCGTAGTAAGCCAATGCGTATTTCGAGTTCAAGGAAATGGCTTTTGTGAAATCGGCTATGGCCCCCTGGTAGTCGAGGGTGTTGCTCTTGTCCAACCCGCGGTTATAATAGGCCTCGGCATATTTCGGGTTCAACTCTGTCGCATGGGTAAAATCGGCAATGGCCCCCTTGAAGTCCTTCTGCGCCCGTTTGGCCATCCCAAGGGCGAGACACTCTTCGGCCGTTTGTCCATATCCCGCCAGGGCCATGGCACAAACCGCAAATACCATTAGAAATTTTCTCATATTCTTACCTGATTTCCAGTAACCCTTACTTGCAGGGGTGAGTTTCATTTTGCAAATATCCGGTATAAAACGGTAGAGCGTGAAAATATTTGTAAAAATGTTAGGGTGCAGGAAAAAAGTCATTGAATGGTAAAAATAGTGCGGACCATTAAACTGACAACGAATTTATCCCTGATTAATACGATTAGTCAGTTCCTTTTTCACCTCAATTAAGTGAACAAGGGAACCTGATAACTCAGGTAAAATTTGGTATTCAACAAAAAGGAAACTAAAACCTAAAAAAGGAACGATTTCATCCGAAAAATGACATTTTTGGTTCATTTTTGGTTCACAAAAAAATAACGACCTGAAATTCAAGTCGTTATTTCTATAAAATGTCGGGATGAGAAGACTCGAACTTCCGACCCCCACGTCCCGAACGTGGTGCGCTAGCCAACTGCGCTACATCCCGAAATCATTCAAAAAACATCTGGTGATGCCTGCCACCGGAATAGTCCCCGGTTTCAGGACTGCAAATTTACAATTTTTTTTCTTCACAAAACAACTCTCTTTTTTCCGCGGCGTAAAAGTCAGTTTACGGGAGGAATCCAACCGTGCGTCACAAGGGGTCCGGCAGGGCCGTTCCGGGGGCGTGGAAGAATGGGATCCCGATGGAAAACGGTTGCCGGGGCGCTGCTTTTCAGCCATGCAGGCCCATAGCAACCGTCCGTCGGGTCCCAGGAAACAAACAGTTACCACGGCATCTGAAAGAATACCCCTTGCATCGACGACCAACTCCATAGAATGATCAAACATCCTGTGCAATTTAACCTCCGCAATTTCGGGGGGATGCAAAAAATCCATGATGGCAGCCTGCGAGATACCCATGTGCTTTTTATACGGTTTGGTTTTCATCCTCTTCACAAAACCCGCATAATAATTGCTCATTTGCGCATCCTTCACCACCTCCCGGGCATAGGCCACAGCCTGGCCGAAACGGCGAACTTGCTCCATCTGCTTTGCCGACAGGCTCATGCGCGACATGTCGGGGCAATTCCTGATAATCCCCTCGCGGGTCAGTACCACGTTGCCAAGTTTCCCGTTGCATTTCCTGACAATGACATTTTCTTCTGTGCATGCCATGATGGTTCGTATTAATGATGCTGTGACTGACTGCATGATAAGCCCGGCCCCACGACCGGGCTCTATATAGGTTAATCTGTTTTACAGGTAAAAGGTAATGGGGAAAAGTGACTTTTTTTCAAAAATCTTCATTGCTGTTGTAAACCATGGTCCCGGAAACGCTGAAAACCAGTAAAATAACCCTCTCCAGGTCTGCCTGTTGAGAAAGGGCACACCATTGCTTTGATTTCGCCTCTCTTTTCACTATCTTTGTATGAGTACTACTTTTGAAAGGAGGTTTGTATGGAAAATTTACTGCGTGAATACATGGAACGTGCCTTTGCCGAACGGGGCACTTTTCCACAATCGGGGCCGGGGCCGGTGGTGACCATCTCCCGCGAATTTGGCTGCCCGTCGAAACTCATTGCCCAGCAGCTTACCGAGAAGCTGAACCAGCATATCGGCAAAAGAAAACCCGAGATATGGCGGTTCATCAACAAGGAGGTGGTGGAGGCAACAGCACACCGGCTGGAACTGAACTCCACCGAGGTCAACTACCTGATGAGCTCAGGGAGCAAAGGATTCATCGAGGATGTGCTGGCATCCTTCTCCCCTGCGTATGTGAGTAACCTGCGGATGCGCAACACCATCAGGGCTGTGGTAAATTCAATTGCCGACCAGGGCCATGTGGTCATCGTGGGAAGAGGCGGCGTGGGGGTTCTGCAGCAATACCCCAACGCCATTCACATCCGCCTGCAGGCACCGCGCGAATGGCGCATCAGCCAGGTATGCCAATCAAGGAACCTGAATATCAGCGAAGCCTCCCGTCTGGTCGATGAAATGGATAAAAAACGCTCCGCCCTGATCGAGCTGATGACCGGCGAAAAACTTCATACCTGTCTGTTTGGCCTTACGATTAACTGCAGTTCACTATCTTTGGATGAAATTACCGGGACCATATTTGGTCTTATGGAAACTAAAAAAATGACAGGATGACAACTAAAACCCTGCTACCCCTGCTGATGACACTCGTGATGGGATCCACCCTCACCCTTAACGCCCAGAAATCAATAAATCCCCAGCAAAAGGAGGCTCAGTGCACCCGGATCAGGGCGGCCTGCCACCACGCATGGAGCGGCTATAAAAAATACGCCACCGGCTACGATGCCTTGCGGCCCATCTCGAAAAAGGGCCAGAACTGGTATGGCGTCTCCTTCCTGATGACCCCGCTCGATGCCTTTGATACCTTTTACCTCCTCGGGATGAAGGAGGAGGCCAACGAAGCAAGGGAGATGGTGGCGGCCGGTCTCAACTTCAATGTCAACCAGGAGGTGCAGCTCTTCGAGGTCAACATCCGCCTGCTGGGAGGGCTCATCTCGGCCTATGAACTTTCGGGCGACAAGCGGATGATCGCGCTGGCCAAGGAGCTTGGCATGCGGCTGCTGCCTGCCTTCAAATCGCCAACCGGCATGCCCTGGCGTTATGTCAACCTGAGAACCGCCAAAACCCGCGATTCGATCAGCAATCCCGCCGAGATAGGGACCTACCTGCTCGAATTCGGCAAACTCACCGCCTACACCCACGACTCCATCTATTGCAGAACTGCTAAAAAGGCTGCTTTCGAAGTTTACCGGCGCCGCAGCGATATCGACCTGGTGGGAACCACCATCAATATCATCACCGGCGAGTGGAAAAACAGTGAAAGCCAGATCGGCGCCCGCATCGACTCCTACTACGAATACCTTTACAAGGCATGGCTGCTGTTCGGCGACACCGACTGCAAACTGGCCTGGGAAACGCACAACAAGGCAATTAAAAAGTACCTACTCGCGGATGTGCCATCGGGAAGTTATTTCACGCGCGTGGATATGCGGTCGGGCAAGGAGACCCATTCGCTGTATGGCGCACTGGATGCCTTTTATGCCGGGGTGCTGGCCCTCTCGGGCGATACCGCCACGGCCGCCCGGATCCAGAAGGGCAACTTCCATATGTGGACCACCTTCAACATTGAACCGGAGGAGTTTAACTTCAGGAACGATTCGCTGATCTACCCCGAATACCCGCTCCGGCCCGAGAATATCGAAAGCTGCTTTTATCTCTACCGGAAAACCCACAGCCAGCAGTACCTGGTGATGGGACAACGGATGATCCGCGACATCCTCGAAAAATGCAAAACCGATGCCGGCTTTGCTGAGATGAAAAACGTGAAGACCCTTGAGAAGTCCGACTCGATGGAGAGTTTCTTTTTCGCCGAAACCCTCAAGTACAGCTACCTGCTCTTTGCTCCCGAAAACACCCTCGACCTCTCGAAAGTGGTCTTTAACACGGAGGCACATCCATTTAAAATTACCAGGAAATGAAATAAAATCCAGTGGTTTCTTCAATTCCGGGATAAAAACGCAACCGCAGCGAGTACCCGTTAATACAGGTGCAGATGAAAACAACTGTTTCTCTTTTTTCCCTGATGATATTGCTGTTGAACGGCAGCAGCTACTGCCAGAATATCAGGGCAGGCGTTACAGGCGCAAATGATATTTACAGGGATATCGTTCCCGACTCCTCGCTGTATGCCCAGGCAGTACAGTTTTCCACCATTACCGGGCAACCCGGGTTCATTCTTTGTCACCGCAGCCGATACGCTGAACTACGGGGATACGATCTCCTCATCCACCGGATTTAACGACATTTCCTATATCCGGGAGATGAACCGGGGCATGTTGGGCGGCAGTTGTCGGTCATCTCCTCCACAGGCAGGGTGGTATTTCACACAATAGTATCACCCGGTGGGGTAAACCTCAGCATCCCCGTTACGGCATGGCCGGCAGGGCTCTACCTGCTGAGGCTTGATGCTAAAGGAAATACGGTCACCCGCAGGGTGGTGGTGGTGCACTGAGCGAGTTCCATAAAAAATGACTACCTTTGCACAATAATCCTATACTTTGACATTTCACGATTTTGAATTTGAGGCGCGTTTGCTTGAAGGCATTGATGCGCTGGGGTATGAAAACGCTACCCCAATCCAGGAACAGGCTATACCGGCTATCCTGGCAGGCAGGGACCTGATTGGTTCCGCCCAGACCGGCACCGGAAAAACCGCGGCCTTCCTGCTTCCAATCATCCAGAAGATCATTACGATTCCGCACGATGATGCCATCAAGGCGCTGGTTATCGTACCAACGCGCGAACTCGCGCAACAGATCGACCAGCACATGGAGGGGCTCTCCTACTTCACCCCGGTGAGTTCCATCCCTGTTTATGGCGGTACCGACGGCGCCTCCTTTTCGAGGGAACGCCAGGCGCTGGCCAACGGGGCCGACATGGTCATCTGTACCCCCGGCAGGATGATCGCCCACCTGAACATGGGCTATGTGAACCTCTCCAAGCTGCGCTACCTGATCCTCGATGAGGCCGACCGGATGCTCGACATGGGCTTTTACGACGACATCCTCAAGATCATGTCGTTTGTTCCCAAGGAGCGCCAAACCCTCTGCTTTACCGCGACCATGCCCAAAGACATGCGCGAACTGGCCCGGAAGATCCTGCAGGATCCCATAGAGATCAACATCGCCCCGTCGAAACCGGCTGAGAATATCCTCCAGATGGCCTATGTGGTGTATGACACCCAGAAAATCCCGCTGGTCCAGTACCTGCTGAAGGATCTGAAATTAAGAAGTATCCTGATCTTCTGCTCCACCAAAAGCGCCACCAAGCAACTCAGCGCCTCCCTGAAGAAACTCAGGCTGAATGCCGAGGAGATCCATTCCGACCTCGACCAGTCGGAACGGGAAAAGGTGCTGAACAAATTCAGGAGCAAGGAGCTCAACATCCTGGTAGCTACCGACATCGTCTCCCGTGGCATCGATATTGAAGATATCGACATGGTAATCAACTTCGACGTTCCCAACGACGGCGAGGACTATATTCACCGCATCGGCCGCACCGCGCGGGCACAGGCCAAAGGCGCCGCCATCACCATGATCAACGAAAAAGACCAGGGAAAATTCGCCACCATTGAAACCCTGCTGGGCAAATCCATCTACAAAGGTGCCATCCCCGTACAGTTGGGAGAGGGCCCCGCCTTTGACCCGAAAAAACATAAAGGTGCTTTCCGTAAGGGTGGATTCAGGAAAAAATAAATCTGAAAAATATTTTTTTATTTATTTGTTTGATGTTATAATTTTTATATCTACCTTTGCGGATATTATTTTTAATTCGATTATTATTATGAAAAATGGAAAAGTAAAATTCTTTAATGAGTCAAAAGGATTTGGATTTATTATGGACTCCGAGACAGGCAAAGAATATTTCGTTCATGCCTCTGGTTTAATTGACCGTATCCGGGAAAATGACGAAGTAACATTCGACCTGACCGAAGGTAAAAAAGGATTAAATGCTGTAAATGTTAAACTGGTATAAGCTTAACCGAAAACGATTTTAATCTTAGAGGCTGTTTCACTATGTGAGACAGCCTCTTTCGCTTTCAGCCCCTGTGGAGTTTTGAAATTCAGGAAGATCCGGGATCAATGCCACCTGAAGATCTTCATGCCGGCGGCAAAAAAGACAATGCCCACTGTAGCGAGAATGACAATCGGTGTGGCCATCTCGGCAAAGCCGGCCCCTTCAATGAATATACTCCTCATCCCGTCGGCCATCATGGTCAGCGGGAATTTTTGTATTACCGGGATACTCCATTCCGGGAAGTTATGATAGCTGAAAAATACGCCGGAAAGCACCATCATCGGCATACTCAGCGCGTTGATCAGCCCGTTGCCGATCTCGGTTTTGGCTGTATGGGATGAGATAAATATCGAAATGCCGGCAAATGCGAAGTTCCCGGCGAGGAAAAGTACCAGCAATGCCGCAGGATTTCCCTGGATGGTAATATGAAAGGCCAGGAAGGCAGCCAGAAACAGGAGTCCGGCCTCGATAAAGTTCATCAGCACGCGAACGGTGATCAGGGCGATCAGGAAACTCGACCGCTTCATCGGCGTGGCCACCATCCGGCGCAACAGCTTCTTCGACCGTCGTTCAATAATAGCATAACTTACCCCCCACATGCACGACATCATCACACCCATTGCAATAAGCCCGGGCACCAGGAAATCGATGTAACGCGTGCCGCCTACGGTCAGCGGGGCTACTTCCCGGTTGGTCTCCTGAATCACTGGCCCATCAGAATGGAACAGCCGGTTAAGTTTCAGGTAGGTTAGCTGCGCATCGGGATTCATGGGGTCAAAATGATACAGCATCTCCCCCTTCTGCTCATCCAGGATCAGGTTTATATTGCCGCGTTTCACCAGGATCATCGCCTGCTGCCATGACATCCCCCTGAATATAAAGGTGGTATTGCCCAGTTTATCATCAGGAACCGTCAGCCTGTAGCCCGGGGAGCCATTGTTTTCCTTTACCGCCAGGGCTTTTTTTGCCTGCAGGAAATGAATGATAACCGACGGGGTGGTCCCCGCCGTTTCCACGCCTGCACCCGTTTGTGCAAGGGCAACGACGGTAACGACATCCTTTTTCTTGGTAAAGGCAATGCCCAGACCCAGCGACATCAGGATCGGGAACACGATACCCCAGAAAAGCACTCCCGGCTCCCGGATCAGTTCCTTGATATTGGCCAGGATAAGCTGGTAAAGCTGGTTATTTGAGATGCGTTTAATCATGCAGGTGGCGGCCGGTTAATGAGGTAAAAAGATCATCCAGCGTGATCGACCTGGGCTCGACCGGCTTCAGCGGGATATCCCTGATTTCACCCAGCAGGGAGGTAAGCGATCCCTCCTTGAGTATCTTCCCGTGATCGATGATCACGATGTAATCGCACAGTTGCTCGGCCTCCTCCATATAATGGGTTGTCAGGATCAGGGATGTCTGCGATTCATCCTTAAGCTTTCGCAGGATGGACCATATCTCGCGACGGGCGTTGGGATCAAGCCCTGTGGTAGGTTCATCGAGCAGCAGGATCTTCGGTTTGTTCAGCAGCGAGATGCCCAGGGCAAGGCGTTGCCGCTGCCCTCCCGAGAGGTTCACCACCCACGCTTTGCGCTTTTCTTCAAGTGCGATAAGCCTGATGACCTCTTCACACCGCTCGCTTCCGATCCCGAAAAAGCTGGCAAAGAGCCGCAGCGTCTCCCAGACATTGAGTTTGTCGATAAAATGGGTCTCCTGAAGCGACAAGCCGATGATGCGGCGGAGATAATCTTCATTGCCCTTCCAGGTTTTTCCCATGATGAAGATGTCGCCCTGGTCGGGCTCCTGGATTCCTTCGATCATCTCGACCAGGGTGGTTTTGCCGGCTCCGTTGGGCCCCAAAATGGCCACAAACTGTCCGGGCACGATTGTAAGATCGATCCCCCTGACCGCCTGCACCGTCTTAAAAGACTTGTGTACGTTGCATACTTCGATGACCAGGTTTGAGTCCATAGGAGGTAGCGAGAACTGTTGGTTTTGTTGCAAAAGTACGTTTTTCTGTCATACGGTCGTCACCCGGGCTGGGGAGCGGGCGGCTTCCAGCGGGCCTCCAGGATACGGTAGGGGTAGTGGGTTACCATCTGGCGGGCGTTGGGACAGGTAGTGCGGTGGATTTTGATGCCCTGCAGGATGCTTACAAAGGCAAATATCGGACTACCGGGCGCCGGCTTGCAGCATTTGGCAAATTCATAATGAAGCGATTTTATCTGCGGATCGATGATCACATAATCCTCCTTGCCGGCCATGACACCCGAGATCCGTTCTGGAAAGGTCTCCTCCCTGGCAGGTACCGGTACAACACCCGGGTCGGGCACCAGCAATGCCTTCTTGATTTTGCTCAGGTCGGCCTTGCCCTCCCCGAACCGCTGGTAAAGGTCGAGGATGCTCTCACAGCCAAAATAGACGACCAGCTTGTTGATCTGTACATCCACAAATTCAAACCCCAGCTGGGTCATCTTGTTTTTGATGATCTCCTTACCCACCTCCGACTCCTTATAAGCCTCCATCTTCAGTGCATGCTTGATACGGGCCAGGTTGCGCGGACTCTTTACAATATCAAGCCAGCCGGGATTGGGTTTCTGCGATTTCGAGGTGATGATCTTCACGGTGTCGCCATTCTCAAGGATATGCTTAAGCGGCACCATTTTCCCGTTGACGATGGCCCCGGTGCAGGTGGAACCGACCTCGGAATGGATCTCAAAGGCAAAATCGAGGATGGTATAGCCTGACTTTAGTTTTTTTAAATCGCCCTTGGGGGTAAAGATGAATATCTCATCGGTGTATAACTCCTTCTTCTCACGACTGACCGACCGTTCCAGGGAATTATGGCCTGTTTTTTCGAGCAGCTCGCGGATGCCGGCATAGAGGTCGGCTTTGGCCTCCGTTTTGCCTCCCGACTTATACTTCCAGTGCGCGGCAAATCCCTTCTCCGCAATTTCATCCATCCGTCGGGTACGGATCTGTACCTCCACCCAGCGACCTTCGGGACCAATGACGGTAGTATGGAGCGACTCATAGCCTGTTGCCTTCGGGAAGGAGATCCAGTCGCGCAACCGGCGCGGGTTTGGCGTGTAAATATCGGTCACAAGTGAGTAGATCTTCCAGCAGTCGGCCGCATCATTTTCAACATTGCTGTTGAGGATGATCCTGATGGCAAAAAGATCGTACACTTTTTCAAAATCAACTTTTTGTGTGATCATCTTCCGGCGGATGGAGGGGATGGATTTCACCCTGCTCTTCAACTCACAGTCAAACCCGTGTTCCGAAAGACGTGCCCTGATGGGCTGGATGAAATCGTCGGTATAATGGTCACGGTCGGCCTGGGTTTCATGGAGTTTCTGATCGATCAAGGCATAGGTCTGCGGATCGAAAAACCGCATCACCCGCTCCTCCAGCTCGTTTTTTATCTTGTAAAGCCCAAGCCGGTGGGCAATAGGTATAAACAGGGCCTGGGTCTCGCCGGTGATCAGCTTCTGTTTTTCTTCGGTATAACCGGAAAGGTGACGCATATCGTACAGCCGCATGCCAAGCCGGATGAGCAGTACGCGGATGTCGTCGGAGAGAGTTACCAGCAAGCCAATAAAATTCTCCTTGTTGGTATCGTATTTTTTTGTGTCGATCCGCTCGAGTTTATGGATTCCAGCGATCAGCGCCAAAACCTGCTTCCCGTAATCGGCCTCAATCTGCTCTGGGGTGAGGATGCCCTTGTCAACGATGTTTTTCAGCATCACACATTTTACCGACTCGCGGCCAAGCCCCATCTCCTCTATGATGATCTGCGAAGTTTCCAGCACCATCCCGGCATAGCCAGGATCCTGGTCTCTTTCCGACTGGTTCAGCATCACCGCGAAGGCTTTCCGCAGGGTAGTCCTCTCCCCCTGCAACTCCTCATATCCGAGCAGCTGTTCAAGGGTTACTTCAGGATATTCCTCTGTAGTACTGGTATTCTTCATCATTACGTATTTCGCTCAGTCCCTGCCCTTTCCCCTGATGTTTGTTTTTCAGTTAGTTATCCCTGAGCAACCAAGATCAGAAGGGGTTATTCACGGCTTCACGCCATTCAGGCCGGCTTCTCATGTACAGAACGCAAATGTAGCACGGATATTTCAGAAATAGTTTGTGCAATTTAGAATTATTCTTAATTTAGTAGGCCAGAATTTTAACCGGCAATCTGAATCTACCCATGTTCCGAATAGAAAGTAAAATCGACACCCGTAACCCGGAATTTATACGTTCACGGGATGAATACATGAAATTGCTTGGCCGTTTCAGGGAAACCCTTGGCAACATCAAGAAAGGCGGGCCCGAGCAGGCAGTTTTACGGCACAAGGAACGCGGGAAACTGTTGGTTCGCGAGCGGATCGACCTGCTGGTTGACCCCAACACTCCGTTTATAGAATTGTCAGCGCTGGCCGCCTTCGGATTGTACGACAACGGGTTTCCCTCCGCCGGGATCGTCACCGGGATCGGGGTGATCCACGGCAAGGAGGTGATGATCATTGCCAACGATGCCACAGTGAAGGGGGGTACCTATATCAAGGAGACCATTAAAAAACATGTCAGGGCACAGGAAATCGCCATGGAAAACCGTTTGCCATGCGTCTACCTGGTTGACTCAGGCGGGGTTTTCCTGCCCGAGCAGGCCAATGTTTTTCCCGATAAATACGATTTTGGCCGTTTTTTCTTCAACCAGGCAAGGTTGTCGGCCAAGGGGATCCCACAGATAGCCGTGGTGATGGGATCCTGTACGGCCGGGGGAGCCTATGTTCCGGCCATGAGCGATGAAACCATCATTGTACGCAACCAGGGCACCATTTTTATCGGGGGGCCGCCCCTGGTCAAGGCTGCCACGGGCGAGGAGGTTACTGCGGAGGAACTGGGGGGAGCCGAGGTTCACACCATGATCTCGGGGGTGGCCGACCACCTGGCCGAAAACGATGTCCACGCCATCCAGATCTGCCGGAATATCTTTGAATCCATCCGCCGGCATGAATACCAGTCGCTGGAGACCAGCCCGATCGTTGAACCCTATTACGCCGCCGAAGAACTTTACGGCATCCTGCCCATCGACCTGAAAAAATCGGTTGACTCCAAGGAGATCATCGCCCGGATCGTTGACGGCAGCCTGTTTCATGAGTTCAAGGAGCGTTATGCCCCGACCATCACCACTGGCTTTGCCCGGATCATGGGCTTTCCTGTCGGCATTCTTGCCAACAACGGTGTCCTGTTTGGGGAGACTGCACTCAAAGGGGCTCATTTCGTCGAGCTCTGCAGTTCACGGAACATCCCCATTCTCTTTTTGCAGAACATCACCGGGTTCATTGTCGGTAAACAATATGAACGGGCCGGCATTGCCCGCGACGGGGCTAAGTTTGTACATGCCGTCGCCAATGCAAACGTCCCCAAATTCACGATCGTTTTCGGGGGATCATTTGGCGCGGGAAACTATGCCATGGCAGGGCGGGCCTACGAGCCGCGCTTCCTGTTCATGTATCCCAACTCGAAAATCTCGGTGATGGGCGGCGAACAAGCCGCCAATGTGCTGATCACCGTAAAGGAGGATCAGCTGAAAGCCGCCGGCAAAAGCCTGTTGCCGGAAGAACGGGAGAAACTGCTGCAGACGATCCTGAAAAAATACGAGGATGAGGGTTCTGCTTACTTCAGTACCGCGCGGCTCTGGGACGACGGGATCATCGATCCCGCCGACACCCGCAAAATACTGGGCCTGGCCATTGCCATCTCGCAAAACAGGCAATATGAGAAGACCCAATATGGGGTATTCAGGATGTGATCCGGATGAATTGCCACTGAATTGCCACTGGCTTCAGCCAGTGGACAAAGATGCAGCAACACTTTTGGCTTTAGCCAAAAATAATATTAACCGAAATATGACAATTTTCTCGACAATAGAGTTATCCTTGGACCAGGGGGCCCTCACCATCCGGCTGAACCGCCCTGATCTCCACAATGCATTCGATGAAACCATGCTCCGCGAGCTGACATCCTGCTTTGAAAATCTTGACCCTGAAATCCTTTTCGTAATTCTGCGGGGAAACGGCAAATCATTTTGTGCCGGTGTCGACCTGAACTGGATGAAGAGCGTTTCATTGAACAGCTATGAACAGAATTACACCGAAAGCCTGCTGCTGTCAAAATGTTTCCTTGCCATTTATACCTGCCCGCGGCCAACCATCGCCATGGTGCACGGGGTCGCCCTGGGCGGGGCCAACGGATTGCTTGCCGCCTGCGACCTTGCCTACTGCTCCGATGATGCCACCTTCTCGCTCAGCGAGGTGAAGATCGGCATCGTCCCTGCCTGTATCTCCCCCTATGTTATCAAAAGGGTCGGGGAATATGGCGCCAGGGAGTTGATGATCACCGGCAAGCGGTTCAGGGGGAAGGAGGCTGAATCGTTCCGGCTGGTCAACAAATCGGTTCCGGCTGAAAAGCTGGAGGAGACATTGCAGGAGACCATTGCCCTGCTACGCACCAGCGGCCCGAAGGCGATGAGCCATTGCAAGACACTCATCTATGACGTGGCCAACAAGCTGACCCTGATGGAGGCCTACGATTATACCGCCAGGATGATCGCTGAGATAAGGGCATCCGATGAAGGACAGGAGGGGATGAATGCATTTCTTGAAAAACGCAAACCGAACTGGGTAAAATAATATGCAGCAGATCAATAAAATACTCGTCGCAAACCGCGGCGAAATTGCCGTCCGGGTGATACGGACAGCCCGGAAACTGGGGATAAAAACCGTGGCCATCTATTCAGCCATCGACGCCGACTCCCTGCACGCGGCCCGGGCCGACGAAGCCTATTGTATCGGGGAGGTTGAACTGAGCGAGACCTACCTGAACATTGCTAAAATTATTGAGGTTGCTGTCATGTCAAAGTGCGATGCAGTGCATCCTGGATATGGCTTCCTGGCCGAAAACCCCCTTTTTGTCGATGGCTGTAAAGCGGCCGGGCTTATCTTCATAGGGCCCGACACGCATGCCATGAAGATCATGGGTAATAAAATATCAGCCCGGGCCTTCGTAAAAAAGATCAACATCCCGATGACCGAAGGCGTTACAGGGACTCCCGAAGAGCTGGAGAAAACGGCCCACCGGATCGGATTCCCGGTATTGATGAAAGCGGCTGCCGGTGGCGGCGGCAAGGGAATGCGCATCGTTTACGGGGAACCTGAGCTGGCTGAGGCCATCGAGTCGACAAGCCGCCAGGCAAAGGCCTATTTTGGCGACGAAACAGTTTATATTGAGAAATTTATCGAAGAGCCGCGCCATATCGAAGTCCAGATCCTGGGCGATAATTTTGGCAATGTGATCCACCTGTATGAACGTGAATGTTCCATTCAGCGCCGGTACCAGAAGATCATCGAGGAATCTCCTTCCCCTACGCTCACACCCGAAGTCCGCACCAGGATGGGCGAGGCAGCGGTAGCCATCGGCAAAGCCATTGGCTACAACAATGCCGGCACCATCGAATTCCTGGTGGACAAGAACCTTGATTTTTATTTCCTGGAGATGAATACCCGTATCCAGGTTGAACATCCCGTTACCGAGATGGTCACCGGCATCGATCTTGTCGAAGAGCAGATCCACGTGGCGGCGGGGAACCCGCTCCGGCTGAGGCAGGAGGATATCTGCCAAACGGGGCATGCCATCGAATGCCGTATTTATGCAGAGGATCCTGAGAACAACTTCCAGCCCTCCCCTGGCACCATGACCTGTTATAAGGAACCCGACATTCAGGGTATCCGCATCGACAGTGGCATCGGCGACCAGCGGGAGATCAAGAGCTCGTTCGACCCCATGATCTGCAAGCTCATCGTCCATGGCCGCGACCGCCACGAGGCAAGCCAGCTTATGCTGCAGGCGCTGAACGATTATATCATCCACGGTATATCTACCAACATCACCTATCTCGTTAAACTGCTGCAGAGTGATTCGTTCATCTCGAATACCATCTCCACCAGGTTTTGTGATGAACATACCGCCGCGCTGGTTGCTGAGATCGGGAAAGAGAAAAGGGAGGTCCCTGCACATGTTCCGCTGATAGGGTACCTGATGTTCACCCTGAACAGGCATGCCGTAACCGGGCACGGGGAGGATAAAAAACCAAACCTTTGGCAAACCATTGGCTACTGGCGTGCCCTGATGCATATACGGATCCGGTTTGAGGAGGATGAATACCAGGTGCAAGTCCCCGGCTTTTCAAATAACCATTTTCAGTTTGAAATTTCAGGAGAGCCCTACCAGGCAGCCATTGCTGAAAGTTCACAATATGCCATCAGTTATACAATCCATCACCATAAATACCTGGCATACATTTCAGAGGACCAGGAAAACCAGGCTTTTGTCACTGTTGCCGGGCATATTTTCAGGGTAAAGCGGCATGATATCCTCACCGAATCGGTGACCGCCTCGGTCTATGAAAGCGCAGGTCACGACAGCGATCATGTGGCCTCACCTATTCACGGAAAGGTGATAAAAATAAACCTGAAGGCTGGCGATACCGTGAAAAAAGGTGATGTCATGATGATCATCGAGGCCATGAAGATGGAAAACCTTATTGTTTCCCCGCGCGATGCGGTTGTGAAGGAGGTTGCCGTATCGGTAAACGACCGCGTGGAGAGCAGCAGGATCCTGGTTGAGTTTGAAGAGATGCAGAAATAACGGTTTTCAGAACGTCCGGTTTGTCGTTCCGGATTCGTCTGTTGAATTGTAAATTAATTATTCACCTTTTACATGAATGCTATGAATTATCCTAAAAAAGTAACCATAGGCGACATAACCGTCAGGGACGGGTTCCAGCATGAAGAGATTTTCATTCCCACCGATGCCAAGGTCTGGCTGGCCGAACAGCTGATCCTGTCCGGGTTCAGGCACATCGAAGTGACCAACCTGGGCAATCCTGCCGGGATGCCCCAGTTTAAAGATTCTGATGAGGTGCTCAAACGGCTCAGGGCCAGCAAAACCGTGGCTGGATTGCTCAACCAGGTATCGATAACTGCCATCACGATCCGGGAGAAGGCAATTGAACGGGCTATCCAGGCCAGGAAGGAGGGCTGGGGTCCCGACCGGATCCTGCTGATGGTCTCGACCAGCGAATCGCATCACCGTAAAAATTCGGGGCTGAGCCTTGATGATTACTGGAAAATGGCGGAGAAATATATTCCCCTGGCAAAGGAGGCCGGATTAAAGGTCAATGGCACCGTGAGCACCATCTGGGGATGCCCGATTGAAGGGCCCACGAAGATGGAGAAGGCTATTGATTTCACCAAACGCTGGCTCGACATCGGGGTTAACGATGTTGAGCATGCCGATCACGACGGGTCGGCCTCCCCCGACAGGGTTTACCGGTACTATTCCATGTTGCTAGATGCAGGGGTTCGTGTCGAAAAACAGATCGTCCACTTTCATACCACGCGTGGCTGGGGACTTGCCAATGTGCTGGCTGCCCTGCAGGCAGGGATGGTCAATTACGAATCGACCATGGGCGGCATCGGCGGTCAGCCTGCCAACTTCGTCAGCGGGGTGCCGGTTGCCGGTACCGGGAGTTATTATTATAAAGATCCGAATCTGGTTGGACTCGTATCCACTGAAGATATGGTGGTGATGATGGATGAGATGGGAATTGATACCCAACTCGACATCGACAAAGTCCTGGAAACCGGGTCGATGGTTGAGCGGATCGTTGGCAGGCGCCTGCGGTCGGAGGCCATCAAGAACGGAAGAATCCCCAAATCACTTACAGGGAAAGGATGATCAGGATCATTGAATCGCCAAGAGAAGGAATGCAGGGGTTTCCCCTGATCATTCCCACGATGGAAAAAGTCCGTTATATCAATCAACTTTTACAAGTCGGATTTGATGTGGTGGAGGTTGGAAGCCGGGTCTCTTCGAAAATCATCCCGCAGATGGCCGATTCAATGGATGTCGTTAATCTGCTGAAAATCAAGGGAAGCCGGTCAGGGCGTATGATTCTGGCAACCGGCATCCGGGGAGCCGAACTGGTGGCTGCAAAGGCAGAAATCACGCATATTTCCTATCCCTTTTCCTTTTCCCCGGCCTTTCTCAGGTTAAACCTGAATACAACCCCTGAGCAATCGCTGGAAACAGTGGCAACATTTACGAGCCTTTGCATGGAGCAGGGGAAACAGGCGGTAATCTATGTTTCTATGGCCTTTGGAAACCCCTATTCCGAGCCCTGGAGCCAGGAAATACTGGCAGGTTGGGTTCGGAAACTTCACCATGCCGGGGCGACCACCATCGTTTTGTCGAATGTCTCCATTGAGCTGGGTCCACTGCTGATCTTCGAAGTCTATTCCAGGCTTATCCCGGTGTTTCCCGGGGTGGAGTTCGGATTGCATCTTCACACCACCAACGATGGATGGTATGAACAGGTAAATGCCGCTTACATGGCAGGGTGCAGGAGGTTCGACAGTGTGACCGGCGGTCACGGAGGATGCCCCATGGCGGGGGAAAAAATGATGGGAAACCTGGATACCAGGAATTTGCTTGAGTTTGCAACCATAAAGAAAATAGCTGTCAACATTGACTGGAAAGCCCTGGAAAAAGCATACCAGATTGAACATGAAATTTTCGACCTTTCCCAACCCTTTGTCCGGGCGAAGGAAGGACTAACAGCAAAGAGTTATAAACCAAAACCATAACACCATGTATTTGACAGAAGAGCACAACATGATACGCAAAACAGTGCGTGATTTCGCCGAACGTGAAGTAAAACCGGTTGCAAAGGAACTGGATGAAAAAGGAGAATTTTCCGTCGCACTTACCAAAAGGATGGGGGAACTTGGGTTTTTCGGATTACGAACACCGGTAGAATATGGCGGCATTGACATGGATACATTGGCTTATGTGATCGCTGTTGAGGAACTTGCACGCATCGACAGTTCACAGGCTGCGACCCTTGCGGCCCATATCTCGCTGGGTATTGGTCCCATCATGAATTACGGCACCGCGGAGCAGAAGCAGAAATACCTACCCATGCTATCGACGGGGGATGCCCTCTGGGCATTCGGGCTTACCGAACCCGATGCAGGGAGTGACTCCAGAGCCACGAAGACCACCGCCCGGCTGGAAGACGATCACTGGATCATCAATGGTTCGAAGATATTTATCACCAACGGCGCATCGAGTATCAACATGGGGGCAACCGTACAGGTTGTTTCGGGGGAAACGAGCGGGCAGAAGGAGTTTTCGACCATCCTGGTGGATGCAGGCACTCCCGGGTTCAAACGTGTTGCAATGCACGGCAAGATGATGTGGCGTGCCTCCGACACCTCGCAGCTGTTTTTTGACGAATGCAGGGTTCCTGCCTCCAACCTCCTGGGGAAAAGGGGTGAAGGTTCACACATCATGCTAAGCACCCTCGACAGTGGCCGGCTGGCAATCGGTGCCATGGGGCTGGGGCTGGCACAGGGCGCCTTCGAGTTGGGTCTCTCCTATGCAAAAAGCCGCAAGCAGTTTGGCAAACCTATTGCCCAGTTCCAGGTCAATGCTTTCAAACTGGCGGATATGGCCACCAAGATCGAACTGGCGCGGAACCTTCTATACAAGGGCGCCTGGCTGAAGTCAAACAACCAGCCTTATGCAAAAGAGGCAGCCATGGCCAAATTGTATTGTTCTGAGATTGCCCGTGAAGTAGCCGACGAAGCAGTACAGCTTCATGGCGGGTACGGACTGATGAAGGACTATGATATCGAACGCTTTTACCGCGATCAGCGCTTGCTGCAGATCGGCGAAGGCACCTCTGAAATCCAGCGGATGGTGATCTCACGGTATATCGGTTGTTTTGACTGAGAAGCCCTGTTGACTAAAAAATCGGATAGGAGAAACGGGATAAGTTCCCGTTTCGTCCTTCCACAAGGTAATCCCGCAGGGATTCCACTTCCATCTTGTCTATACCTCCCCTCCCTTTATTCCCCTTTACCTTTTTATAGGCTTGGTTCATATTGGTCGGAGACAGGATTTGTTCAAGCAGACCATAATCCGTTGGCTCTGCATTAGTGAAGTTGTTTTCAGT